>Ga0310836_100133_pt1 | contig 89694 bp, 77 predicted proteins | sample SM_ome_4_FD_201310 | JGI IMG/M metagenome (GOLD analysis project Ga0310836, IMG submission 201310) | Sorghum-adapted microbial communities enriched on stacked mutant (SM) sorghum from Joint BioEnergy Institute, Emeryville, California... ... | reverse complement strand
CTCCGGCTTCCTTCAGATTCGGCCTCGCGACCGACACCCTTGCCCTCGGCTAATGGTAGGCGCTCGCCAGCCCCCATTCCGGACTTTCACCGTAGAGATGACGCCCATGCCGGGCGTACAGCGAAAAGGCAACCGCAAATGCGGTTGCCTCACCCGTCTCGCCGGTTGATCGCCCGTTGCGCCTTGTCATGCCCGAAAACATGGAAGGCTCCGGGCGCATGGCCGCTTACCGGCGCGCCACCATCATGATTTCGTAATCATCGGGTTCGAGCGGTTTTCGCGAAAATTGGCCGGCGATGCAACCGAAGGCGTCCAGTACCGTAAAACCGGCTTCCCCGAACAGCAAAAGCAGCTCACGGTACGTGAACGCCGTCGTGTAGAAGGTCACTTCCTTCGTTTCGCCTTCCGGGCTCGTGACCGGTTCGCGGACGGCCGTCGTATTCGTGTACGAATCATGGACGGCCCCCTCCGGCGCCATGCGAAGCTCTGCAGGCAGATGGATGGCGGTCAGGACGAACCAGCCGCCCGGTTTCAGCGCCCGGTGGATGCCCCGCAGGATTTTCCGGTGATTGTCCAAACTGCCGGCCAAGCCGAAGGCGCCTTCACACAGACAGATGGCGCCGTCGAACTCGCCGCTGAACGCCAGCTCCCGGGCGTCCCGGACGAGGAACGCGGCCGGAAGCCGCTCCTTCGCCGCCTGTCGGCCGGCGATGTCAACAAACCGCGGCACAATGTCAATCCCGGTCATGTGCACGCCGCGGCGGGCGAGCGCCAGGCTGTGCCGGCCGGGGCCGCAGCCGATGTCGAGCAGCTTCTGGCCGGGCTTGATGCCCATCAATTCGACGAGGAAGTCCACTTCTTGTTCGGTGCCCTGCGCAAATTCGTAGTTCAGGTAGTTTTCGCCGAGAAATTCGCCAATTTCCCTGTAATAACCGCCGTCAAACTCAAGTTTTCCCTGCAATGCAATTCCCTCCGTGCCGGGCGGGGAATCACCGGGAAATGCGGCCGATGGATCCTTCCGCCCTTATTGGGTTTTGATGGTTCCTCTCTTCTGGCGGAAGTTCGACGCAATCATAAAGACACCTCATTCAAATCATGGTTTGGTTGTTGCATTTCCAGTGTGAACGATCCGAAAAGGATCGTCAAGAAAAAAGCATAAAAAACGGCGCGGCCCCCGATGTGCTTCCCGGGAAACGCCCCGCCTCATCCGCCGTTCCGTCCGAACGATTCCGTCCGCACGGTGACGTGCGCCACATATTCCCGGTCGATCCCGAAGCCGATCCCCGGGCCTTCCGGCACCGCGATCTTGCCGCCATGCACCGTCACTTCCGGATACACGACGTCCCGCTCCCAATAGCGGGAAGATGCCGACAAATCGCCGGGAATGGTGAAATTGGGCAGGGACGAAAGGGCGATGTTGTGCGCCCGCCCAACCCCGCTTTCCAGCATGCCGCCGCACCAGACCGGCACGCCGCGCTCCAGGCACAGGTCGTGGATCCGCTTCGCTTCGGCAAGCCCGCCGACCCGGCCGGACTTGATGTTGATGACCCGGCAGCTGCCGAGATCAAGCGCCCGCCTGGCGTCGCCGCAACCGGCGATGCTCTCGTCCAGGCAAACCGGCGTCGCCAGCTCCCGCTGCAGGGCGGCATGATCCACGATGTCATCCGCATCGAGCGGCTGTTCGATCATGAGCAGGTCGAAGGCATCCAGCGCCTTCAGCGCGGGCAAATCCGCAAGGGTGTAGGCCGAGTTGGCGTCCGCCAGAAGCGGCAGGTCCGGATAACGGCTTCGGATGGCACGGACCGGCTCCGCATCCAGGCCGGGCTTGATCTTGATTTTGATCCTTCGGTAACCCTCTGCGAGAAACCCTTCCACCGCCTTGAAAAGGGCATCCGTATCGCTTTGCAGGCCGACCGCAACCCCCGCTTCCACCTCCCGCCGGACGCCGCCGAGCGCCCTGGAAAGCGGGATGCCGGCCCGTTTCGCATACAGGTCCCAGCAGGCCATCTCCAAACCGGCCTTCGCCATCCGGTTTCTCCTCACGAAGGAGAAACGGTCCGCCAGATCGGCCGGATGGCCGACCGGCTTCGCCAGCAGGGCCGGAATCAGAAACTCCCGCATCATCAGCCAGGCCGTGTCCAGCGTCTCCTCGGTGTACCAGGGCGTGGCGAAGGCGACGCATTCGCCCCAGCCGACCGTTCCCTCTCCGTCTTCCATTTCAACCAGCACGGTGTCCCTGACCGTGTAAGTGCCGTTCGATGCGGCGAAGGGCGATTTCAACGGCATCCGGATATGGTGAAGCGTGATTCGGTGAATGTGCATGGAAGATGCACCGCTTTCGTCCATGAATTTCGCCAGGCGCGGCGGAAAGCCGGCGGGCGGTTTGCCGCCACCGTTCCCGGCAGCCGCGGCTTCTCATCTGACGCTTTCGCCCGCAGGGCCCGTTTCCAGCAGCCGGAGCAAATCTTTTCGCACCAGTTTGCCCGCGGCATTGCGCGGCAGTTCGTCCACGAACAAGACGCGGGCCGGCTGCTTGTAGCGGGCCAGCCTTTCCGCGCAATACCGCCTGACGTCTTCTTCCGCCAGCCGCGCGCCGGGTTTCGGCCGTACGAAGGCGACGGGCACTTTGCCCCACCGCCGGTCGGGCACGCCGGCCACCCCCGCTTCGGCAATGTCCGGATGGCCGGCGAGCACCGCTTCGATTTCCGCCGGGTACACGTTCTCCCCGCCGGAAATGATCAGGTCGCTCCGCCGGTCGAGCACGAACAGGAACCCTTCGTCGTCCACGTATCCGATGTCCCCCGTATAAAGCCATCCGTCCCGGATGGCGCCGGCCGTCGCCTCCGGATTGTTCCAGTAGCCCGGCGTCACGTTGGGCCCGCGCACGGCGATTTCGCCGGTTTCGCCCGGCGAAGCCTCGCGCCCGTCAACCACGATCTTCAGCTCCGACTGGAACAGCGGTTTCCCCGCCGATCCCAATTTCGCAAGGGCATGCTCCGGCGCCAGCGTGGCGATTTGCGACGCCGTCTCGGTCAGCCCGTACGTCTGGAACACGGGCACACCCCTGTCCCTGCACGCTTCCAGCAGCGGCAGCGGCGCCGGGCCGCCGCCGAGCAGCATGCAGCGGAACGCATCCGGATATCGCCCCCCGCCCGGAAGCTCCAGCATGCGGCCGAGCATCTGGGCGACGACGGAAACGATGGTGACGCCCTGATCCAGGATGGCCCGATGGGCGCGCTCCGGATCGAATTTGTCGTGGATGACGACCGGCATGCCGTAGATGACGTTTTTCATGAGGGCGGACAAGCCGCCGACATGGAACAGGGGCAATGCCACGAGCCAACGGTCCCGTTCGCTCAGGCCCAAATTGAGCGCCGATCCGATGGCTGACGCCCAATGGTTGCCGAAGGTGTGCATGACGCCCTTCGGCCGCCCCGTCGTGCCGGACGTGTACATGACGGTGCTGACTGCTGCGAAGTCGATTTCCCCTTGCAGGCCCCCGTCTCCGCCGCCGTCCGGCTCCTCGCCGGCCGCCTCGCCGGGATCGCCGGCCAGCAGACGTTCCGCGGATACGAGTCCGGCATCCGGCAGCAACCGTTTCACCGCTTCCGCCAAATCCCGGCACGCCTCGTCGAAAACGAGCAGACGGCAGCCGGCGTCCGCCAACTGGCCGACGATTTCGGCGGGCGTCAGCCGGATGTTCAGGGGCAAATAAATGGCGCCGGCATAATGCACCGCATGCAAAAGCGGCGGCACGTGCAGGCCGTTCCTGCACAGAACCGCCGCCATGCCGCTCTGCTCCAAACCGAGCCGGACTAGCCGCCGGGCCGCCGCCCGCGCCTTCTCCCTGAGGGCTCGGAACGTGACGCTTTCCCCGTCTCCGCCGATCAGGGCGATGCGGTCGGGCGTGAGCGCCGCCCGCTTGTCCAACCAATGCGTCATGCGCATACGGATGTTCCTCCCACGGTCATGCCCGGAACTTCATGCGTCGGCGTCCCGGGCTTCCTTCCAGTCAACCGGACGGCGCAAGACCCTCCTGCCGATCAGGGGAATCGCGGATACTTTCCGAAGTCCGGTTTCCGTTTTTCCTTGAAGGCGTCGCGGCCTTCCTTCGCTTCGTCGGTCGTGTAATAGAGCAACGTGGCGTCGCCCGCCAGCTGCTGAATGCCGGCCAGCCCGTCCGTGTCGGCGTTGAACGCCGCCTTCAGGAAGCGGATGGCCGTCGGGCTTTTTTCGAGAATTTCGCGGCACCACTTCACCGTTTCCTCTTCCAGCTCCTCGAGGGGCACCACCGTGTTGACCAGCCCCATTTCCAGCGCCTGCTGCGCGTTGTACTGGCGGCACAGGTACCAGATTTCCCGCGCTTTCTTGTGGCCGATGATGCGGGCGAGATAGCCGGCGCCGTAACCGCCGTCAAAGCTGCCCACCTTCGGTCCCGTCTGGCCGAAAATGGCATTGTCCGCCGCAATGGTCAGGTCGCACACGACGTGCAGCACGTGTCCGCCGCCGATGGCGTAGCCCGCCACCATGGCGATGACCGGCTTCGGGATGGCGCGAATGAGCCGCTGCAGGTCAAGCACGTTCAGGCGGGGAATTTCGTCGTCGCCCACGTATCCGCCGTGGCCGCGCACTTTCTGGTCGCCGCCGGAGCAGAACGCCTTGTCCCCGGCACCGGTGAGAATGATGACCCCGACGGAAGCGTCGTCCCGCGCCCGCGCGAAGGCGTCGATCATTTCCATGACCGTCTTCGGGCGGAACGCGTTGCGCACTTCCGGCCGGTTGATGGTGATTTTGGCCATTCCTTCATACGTTTCGTAAATGATGTCTTCGTAGTTGCCCTGCTTCACCCAAGGCACAGCCGGTCTCGGCATCGGTCACGAATCCTCCGTTCCATGCAAAGTTTCGAACATCGGTTCCAAAAAGTTCATCACTATTGTAACAAAAAGTTCCGGTTTCTCCACATGCACCAGGTGTCCGGCGTCCGGCACGACGGCCAGGCGCGCGTCGGGAAGGGCCGCCTTCATCCGTTCGGCGATTCCGCAAAACTTCCCGTCCAGCTCCCCGGTGATGAGCTGCACCGGCACCGCGAGTTCCGGCAGCCGGTCCCACCAGGACGGCTGGACGCCGGTGCCCATGCCCCGCAGGCTGGCGGCGAGCCCGTGCGGCCGGTTGGCGAGGCGCCCCCGGCGCAGCCGGTCCCGGACTTCCGCCGGCATCCGCTTCACGGAGGCGAACAGCGGGAGGTTTTCCCAGTCGTCGACAAACGCCTCGATGCCGTCTTGCTCGATGCGCCGCGCCAACGCTTCATCCTGTTCCGCCCGCGCCAATCGCTCCCCTTCTGTGGCCAGCCCCGGCGACGCGCTTTCCAGCACGAGCGCGCCAACCCGCTCCGGCGCCAGCATCGCCAGCGACAGCGCCAGGCGGCCGCCCATCGAATAACCGAGCACCGCCGCCCGTCCGATGGACAGCCGGTCCAGCATCCGGCACAAATCGTCCGCCACCGCCTCCGTCCGGTACCGTCCCGGATCGGGAGGCGCATCGGTGCGGCCGTGCCCCGGCAAATCGACGGCGACGGTCGTGCAGCGCCGGGCCAGTGCAGGCAACAGGGGCCGCCAGGTGTCCGCGCTGCCAGTAAACCCGTGCAGCAACAAAAGCGGCGGACCGTCGCCGGCCGTCTCGACATGGTACGTCATGCCGTTCACCCGGATGCGATGCTCCGTCACCGGCGGAAGTCCGGCCTGCGCGAACCGGTGCGTTGCCGGACGGGAACCGGTTGGCTCCCGGTCTTGCGGCATGTTTTCGCCCGGTCCGTCCGCCTTGCGCCGCGCCGGCTTCATGCCCGGCTCATCCCGGTTCGCCATCGGCCGTTTCACGCCCCGGACCTTCCCTTCAACCGTTCCGATACCGCCCGCCAGATGCGGCGATGCTGCTCCACGTTCGTCGCCCGGTCGGTTTTGATCTCGATGAGGTGGAGCCCGCCCCGATCCATCGCCCGCCCGAACGCCCGGCGGAACGCCGGCCAGTCTTCGGCCAACGTATAGGCGGCGTCATACAGCTCCGCGGCCTTGGCAAAATCGAGGCCGATGGGCGTGCCGAACAACGATTCGAAATGGCGGTCCATCGACGCCTGGGGCAGGAACGAGAAAATGCCGCCGCCGTCGTTGTTGACGAGCACGACGGTCAAATCGAGGCCGTTCAGTTTGGCGGCGAGCAGCCCGTTCATGTCATGGTAAAAGCTCAAATCGCCGAGCACGAGCACCGTTTTGTCCCCGGCGGCGCTGAATCCGAGGGCGGTGGACACAAGGCCGTCGATGCCGTTGGCGCCCCGGTTGCCGGCGATGCGGACGGGATCCGGGCGGCAGGCAAAAAACGAGTCCATATCCCTGACCGGCATCGAATTGCCGACCACGAGGGCGCTGCCGGCGGGCATGAGCTCGCGCAGTTCGGCAAACACCCTGCCTCCGAAAAGCGGTTCGCCTTCCCGCTCCCGGCATTCCTCCGCCAGCACCGCAAGGGTTTCCCGATTGATGGCACGCCACGTTTCGAGCCAGTCCGCATCTTTCGCCCGGCCGGCAAACGAACCGGTTTCCGCACGCTCCCCGGGCTCCGTACGTCCGGCTGTCCGGTCCAGCGCGTCCGCAAGCAGACGGCAAAACAGCACCGGATCGGCAAACACCATCTCGCCGGCCAGCAGGGACGGTTCCCGCCAGCCGCCGGTATCAACCACCAAATACCTGGCGTCCCGGTGCCGTTCCACATATTGCAGAAAAGGCTTGGACACCGGCATGGCCCCGAAGCGCACGATCAATTCCGGTTTCAGCGCTTCCGCCGTCGCGCCGTCGCGCAGGAAGGCGTCATACGCCTCGATGACGCATGCCGCGCCGCGGCCGCCCGACCTCAATTGGGAAAGCGGATCCGCCAAAACCGGCCATCCGGTCCGTTCCGAAAGGGCCGTGACGGCTTCCGCAAAGCCGGGTTCATCCATCGGACCGCAAACGATCAGGCCGCGCCGGATGCCGGCCAGTTCTGCGGCCAAACCGGAAATGCGTTCCTCATCCGGCAGCCTCCGGCCGGAAGAGACCCGGATGCCCGGCTTGCCGGGCAAGCGGCCCGCATCGAACAGGCCGGGCACGTTCAACACGGGCAGGAGCGGCTCCCTGAGCGGCACGTTCAGGTGAACCGGACCCGCAGGCGCTTCCCGGGCCGCGGCGGCGGCCCTGGCGGCCACCGTGCGGGCGTGCCGGAGCATCGTTTCCGTTCCTTCCGGAACCGGCAAGTCAAACGACCACTTCACGTGCCGGCCGTACATGTCGGCCTGGAAAATCGTCTGCGGAGCTCCCGCGTCGCGCAGTTCGAGGGGACGGTCCGCCGTCAGCACGACGAGGGGGACGCGGGCGAGCGCCGCTTCCGCCACGGCGGGCCAATAGTTGGCCGCCGCCGTTCCCGACGTGCAGACGAGCGCAACCGGTTCCCTTAGCGCCTTGGCGAGCCCCAACGCAAAAAAGCCGGCCGAACGTTCATCGATGTTCAGCCAGACCGTCAGGCCGGCGTGTTCCGCCGCCAGCACCGCCAGCGGCGTCGAACGGGAACCGGGGCTGATCACGGCGTGTCTCACGCCGCCTGCCACCAGTTCGTCCAGCAATGCCGCAACCCACAACGTTTGACCCGTCGATCCCGCGCTCACCGTTTCTCCCCTCCGTTGTCGCCATTCAGGGCGCCGAGCGCCGACAGCATCGGCCGGAATTTCAGACGGCTTTCCCCGTATTCCATCGCCGGATCGGAATCGCCCACGATCCCGCATCCGGCAAACAGCATCGCTTCGTTTCCCTGCAGGAGGGCGCAACGGATGGCGGCGGCGAACTCGCCGTCCATCCGCCAGTCGATCCAGCCGAGCGGCGCAGCGTACCAACCCCTGTCCATGCCTTCCATCTCCCGGATCATGGCCATGGCGGGCTCCTTCGGCATGCCGCCGAGGGCGGGCGTCGGGTGGAGGGCTTCCACCGCGTCGAACAGGGAAACGTCGCCGCGGGTGTCTCCTTCGATCGGCGTCAACAAATGCTGGATGTCTTTCAGCTTGTGCAGGATGGGCCCGTCAGGCAGCCGGACGTCGTCGCAAAAGCGGGCCATCACCGAGCGGATCATCCCGACGGCGAGCGCGTGCTCCAGCATGTTTTTCCGGTCGCGGAACAACGCTTCGCCAAGCCTCCGGTCTTCATCCTCCGTCCGCCCGCGCGCCGCAGATCCCGCAAGGGACAGCGTGGCGAGGCGCTTCCCCTCTTTCCGGATCAGCCTTTCCGGCGTGGCGCCGATCAGACAGCTGCCGTCGTGCTCGACGGCAAACACGAACGTATTCGGCTGCTCCGCCAGCAGACGCCGGAGAACCGGTTCCGGACGGAACGGCGCATTGCCTTTGAGCGCCAGTTGCCGCGCCAGCACCACTTTGTCCAATCGGCCGGCGCGAATGGCGGAAGCCGCCTTGGCCACCGCTTCCATCCACTGTTCCGCGCCCAATTCCTCGCGGCCGACGGATTCGGGCGGTTGCAAGCCGAAGCCGTCTTCTTCGTTTCCGGAAAACAGATCCGTCCATGCCTCCATCCGTTTCGTTTCGCCGGCCTTCCCTTCGTCTTCCGGCGAAACGTACCGGTTTTCCGTCAGCCAGGCGCGGCCGTCCCGCACCGTCAGCAAATAACGGGGCACCGAAAGTTTGGCGGCCGGAAAATGCCGCCAGAGCGGATCCCGCACGCCGCGCGTATCAAAGGAAAACCCGCCGAACAGGAGCGGGCCGGTTCCGGCGGGGCCGCTGCCTTCCACCTCGACATCGGCAGCGGCAAGCCGCCACCGGCGGTCCGCTTCGCGAAACCGGTTCTCGCCGTCTTCGGCGGAAATGCTCAGCACCTCGCCCAATCCGACCAATGTCAGATTCCGATCCGGTTCGGACCAGAAAAACCGGTTGCCCTGAAACAGCCGCCCGTTCCGGGAAAAAAAAACGGCCGGGTCCGTCCATTCCACCGGAGTCACCACGCTCCGCAACACGGATTTCCCGCCCCGGGAGGCAGATGGTTTTGCGGAATCGATCAGTTGATTGGTCATGTCCTGCGTTCACCCTTGTCTCTCAGTCGCAAAAACCTGTCCTTAGCATACCTTGCAAAGCTGACCAACGTCAACGCCCGCCCCGCCTTCCCTTCTCCGTCTCCGCCGCGCTTCCCGCACGTCCGGATCGGAGCGGAAACCGTCTTTGGGAAGAGGGGCCGTTTCCGCCGGAAAATCCCGCCGTATGGCCGCAAGTCCCGCCTCTTTCGCGGCGCGGCCGCCGTTGACACGGCCGGCCCGTTCACCTAAACTGAACTTGATTGCCTGCACGAGTCTTTCTTAATATTGTTGGATTTATAGATTGAAAGAAAAGGCTGGAATCCGTCATGCAACCGACTTTGCAAACCGCAGATCTGAACGTGTGGTGGCGCATGATCCGCCCCCATACGCTGACCGCTTCCTTTATCCCGGTTTTTTCCGGAACGGCCATGGCCATTTTTGACAACGGTTTCCGCCCGGACATGTTCCTTGCCATGTTGCTGGCTTCCCTGCTGATCCAGGCCGCCACCAACATGATCAACGAATATTTTGACTATGTGCGGGGACTGGACAACCCGGCGTCCGTCGGCATCGGCGGCACCATCGTGCGGGACGGAATCGCGCCGAAGCTGGTGCGCAACCTGGCGTTTTTCTTCTACGGGTTGGCCGTTCTGCTCGGCATCTACATTTGTGCCGGAAGTTCCTGGTGGGTCGCCCTCGCCGGAACCGTCTCCATCCTTGTCAGCTACTTCTATAGCGCGGGGCCGCTGCCGATTTCGTCCACGCCTTTCGGCGAGCTGTTCTCCGGCTTGTTCATGGGGCCCGTCATCATTTTGATCACCTACTTCATCCAGACCGGCAGCCTTTCCGCCCCCGTCGTTTTCGTGTCCCTGAGCCTCGGGTTGCTCATCGGCGCCATCAACCTGTCCAACAACATCCGGGACAAGGACGGGGACAAAGCCCACGGACGCAAGACGCTGGCCGTTCTGCTCGGCAGGCCGAAGGCGATCGTGCTGCTGGCCGCCACGTTCACCGCCGCCTTCGTCTGGATCGCCCTGTTGGCGGCAACGGGGTATGTGACCCCGTGGGTGTTGCTCGTCCTGCTCAGCGTGCCCAAGGCGGTGCAGGCCGTGCGGGGGTTCATCGGCAAAGAGACGCCCTTCGAAATGATGCCGGCGATGAAATCGACCGCACAGCTCAACACGTTTTTCGGCCTGTTGCTTTCCATCGGTTTTATCATCGGATTTTTCGTGGCACCCTAATCGGGAAGAGAGGATGCGGTGCAAGCGGACCCTGGCCGGCCGAGCCGACGGTCCGCCATTTTTTGTCGGAATGGTGATGCGAATTGGACATGAAGGGAACGTTGATGGAAACCATCGGCATCCAAACGGTGGAACTCGGTCCGGACCGGGTCGTCTGCACGATGCCCGTCGACCATCGCACGAAACAGCCTTTCGGTTACCTGCACGGCGGCGCGTCAGTGGCGCTGGCGGAAACCGCCGCCAGCCTCGGAACGTTCGCCAATCTGGATTTAGACAAGCAAATCGCCTTCGGCATGGAAATCAACGCCAACCACCTGCGCAGCATCTCCGAAGGCCTGGTGACTGCCGTGGCGGTGCCCGTGCACAAGGGCAGCACGTCCATGGTCTGGGACATCCGCATCTCGGACGAGCAGGAACGCCTCATCTGCATTTCCCGTTGCACGGTGGCCATCCGGCCGCGGCGGAAGGATGCGCCGGGCGAATGACCGGGAGTGCCCGCACCGCTTTGCATGCTCCGCCATGCCGATCTGCCGGCGGCCGGCACGATTGGCGCCGGAAAATCAAAAACCCTCCATGCGCCTGGAGCGCATCGAGGGTTTTTTCATGCATCAAACCGCCGCCGTCACGCCTTCAGCAGCCTGAGTCCGTTCAGGATGACAAGGATCGTGCTGCCTTCGTGGCCGATGACGCCGAGCGGCAACGACAGCGACTGCATGAAGTTGGAAGCAATGAGCATGAGAATCACCGCGATGGAAAACACGATGTTTTGCCGGATGATGCGGTTCATCCGTTTCGACAGGCGCACCGCTTCGGCGATTTTGCGCAGGTCGTTCTTCATCAGTACGACGTCGGCGGTTTCCATCGCGACATCCGTGCCGCCGCCCATGGCGATGCCGACGGTGGCCGATGCGAGCGCAGGCGCGTCGTTGATGCCGTCTCCGACCATGGCGACGGACTTCCATCGGTTCTTGAGGCCGGCGACATGCCCGGCCTTCGTCTCTGGCAGGCATTCCGCCACGAAATCGTCGACGCCGCTTTCCGCGGCGATGGCCGCAGCCGTCTGCCGGCGGTCGCCGGTCAGCATCACCGTGCGGAGGCCGGCCCGCTTCAATTCGCGCACCGCTTCTTCCGCTTCGGGGCGAATTTCATCCTTCAGGGCAATCAGCCCGGCGATGCCCTTGCCGTCGCGGACAAATACCAGCGTCTTGCCCTGTTCCGACAGGCGGGCCGCCGCACCGTCCGCAAACGCATCCGCTTCCTCCCGGCCGACGAACGCCGCATTGCCCGCCATCCACGTTTCTCCGCCGATGACGCCCTTCACGCCGTGGCCGGCAACGTCTTCCATCGCCTCCGGAGCCGCAAGCATCCCCGATCCGTCCTTGCCGGACAGACGCGCTTCCGCAAAGCGGACGATCGCGCCCGCCAGGGGATGGCCGGAATGGTTTTCCAATGCGGCCGCGTTCGCGAGCAAAACTTCCCCGTCCAGCCCATCCCGCACGATCACGTCGGTGACAACCGGCCGTCCGGCGGTCAGCGTGCCCGTCTTGTCGAAGGCGACGGCTTTGAGCCGGGCGAGGTTTTCCAGGTGGACGCCGCCCTTGAACAGAATGCCCCGCCGCGCACCGGTGGCGATGGCCGCCAGCGTCGCCGGCATGACCGATGCGACCAGGGCGCAGGGCGACGCAACGACCAGGAACACCATCGCCCGGTAGAACGTCTCGGTCCAGCCCCACCCCGCCAGAAACGGGGGAACGACGAGCAGCGCGCCGGTGATCGCCAGCACCGCCTTGACGTACGGCCCTTCAAACCGTTCCAGAAACCGTTGGGAAGGCGGCTGTTCCTCCTGGGCGTTCTGCACAAGGTCCATGATTTTTTGAAACAGCGTCTCCGCACTTGGTTTCGTCATTTCCACGACGACGGATCCGCGCAAGTTCACCGTTCCGGCAAACACTTCATCGCCGGGGGCCTTGCCGACGGGGAGCGATTCCCCCGTAATGGCCGATTCGTCCACGGTGGTGGAACCTTCCGCGATGACGCCGTCCACCGGCACCCTTTCACCGGGTTTCACCCGAACCCGATCGCCGACGGCGAGCGCCTTCGCGGCAACCTTGCGTTCCGCGCCGTCGCGGACGAGCCAGGCTTCCTCCGGTTTCATCGCCATCAGTTTGGACAGTTCCCGCCGGTTCCGGTCCGTCGTATACTGCTCCAGCGCGCCGCTCAGGGCAAAAATGAAAATGAGCAGCGCGCCCTCCATCCAATACCCGATGACAGCCGATCCGATCGCCGCCAAAATCATGAGCAGTTCCACGTTCAGCCGGCGGTTGCGGATCGTATCCTCCACGCCTTCGCGGGCTTTGGCCCAGCCGCCGATCACATAAGCCGCCAAAAAAACAAAAATGGAAGCCGTCTTCCATTCGAACGTTGCCGACAGCCACCCCGCCGCAATGAGCACGCCGCTTGCGAGCGCGGCCATCAATTCCCCGTGCTTCTTCATCCATCCGGCGACATCCCGCCTGCCGGCTTTCGCGAAGCGCGTTTTGCCGGGTCCGTATTCCGTCTGCACCCATTCCAGCAAAGGGCAGGATACCGTTTCCGTATGCATCGTTCTTCCCCTCCGTGCATCCATCGTATCACATGGCGGAGGAATAATCAAGAATTATTCTAAAATAATAATTACTATTTGATATTGAGATTCATCCTCAATGGCGGTTCCGGCCGGCCTGCCGTTCCTTTTTTCGCGTCAGCATCCTTGCCGCGGACAGACATGTTGCGCGCTTGTTCGGCATAATCTGTGTCCATGGAGGTGTGAAGGCATGTGCGGGATTACCGGTTGGATTGACTGGAACGAAAACCTGGCCCTGCGCCAGCCCGTGCTGGAGCGGATGACCGAAACGCTGGCCAAACGGGGACCGGACGCCCAGGGCGTCTGGATCAGCGGTCCGTGCGCCCTGGGCCATCGCCGGCTCAGCGTCATCGATCCCGAAAACGGCGCGCAGCCGATGATCCGCCGGAAGGACGGCGCGGTGTGGGTCATCGTCTATAACGGGGAATTGTACAATACGGCGGAACTCAGGGAGGAACTGAAGGCGCGCGGGCACCGGTTCACCACTTCCTGCGACACGGAAGTGCTGCTTTCCGCCTTCATCGAATGGAGGGAAGCATCCCTTGCAAAGCTGAACGGCATTTTCGCTTTCGCGGTGTGGAACGATCGGGAGAAAAGCCTGTTTCTGGCAAGGGACCGGGTCGGCGTCAAGCCGCTTTTTTATTCGTTGCCGCGGGACGGCACGTTTCTGTTCGGATCGGAGTTGAAAGCGATTTTGGCCCATCCGCTCGTCAAGCCCGTCGTCGGGCGGGAAGGGCTCGCGGAAATCTTCGCCATCGGCCCGGCCAGAACGCCGGGACACGGGGTGTTTGAGGGAATCCACGAATTGAAACCGGGGTGCTGGATGCGATATGACCGCAGCGGGCTTTCCGTCCGCACCTACTGGAAGCTGGAAAGCCGGGAGCATGAAGACGATGAGGCGAAAACCGCGGCGCGCGTCCGGGAGCTTCTGCGGGATACGGTCGAACGGCAACTCGTGTCCGACGTGCCCATCGGCACGCTGCTGTCGGGAGGACTGGATTCCAGCGCGCTCACGGCGTTCGCGGCGTCGCATTACCGGGCCGAAGGGCTGGGGGCCGTTCCCACCTTCTCCGTGGACTATGTGGGCAACGACGAGCATTTCCGGGCCAGCGCCTTCCAGCCGAACAGCGATGCGCCCTGGGTCAGGCGGATGGCGGAGCATCTCGGCACGGACCACCGGCATGTCACCATCGATACGCCGGAACTCGTCCATTCGCTGGAGGAAGCGATGATCGCGAGGGATTTGCCGGGCATGGCCGACGTCGATTCGTCGCTGCTCCTGTTTTGCCGGGAAATCCGCAAAGACGTGACCGTCGCCCTGTCCGGCGAAGCGGCGGACGAAGTGTTCGGCGGTTATCCGTGGTTTTACCGCCGCGATCTGCTGGAAGCGGACACCTTCCCCTGGTCGGCGGCGCTGCCGGTCCGGTTGTCCATTTTGTCCGAAGAGGCGAAAGCGTGGATCGATCCCGAGGGGTATGTGAAGCGGCGTTACGAGGAAGCGTTGGCGGAAGTGCCTTTGCTGCCGGGGGAAACAGGCGAGCAGGCGAGAATGCGGCAAATCGCCCATCTGAACCTGACCCGCTGGATGCCGACCCTGCTGGACCGGAAGGACCGGATGAGCATGGCCGTCGGCCTCGAAGTGCGGGTGCCCTACTGCGACCATCGCCTGATCGAGTACGTCTGGAACGTGCCATGGGCGATCAAGACCGCGGGCGGACGGGAAAAAGGCATCCTCCGCCTGGCGCTCGATGGGGTGTTGCCGGAAGACGTGCGGACGAGGAAAAAGAGCCCGTTCCCGAAAACCCACAATCCCGCCTATACCCGGGCTTTGCAAACCCGGCTGCTCGAGCTGCTGGACGACGGCGAAAGCCCGCTCATGCCGTTCATCAACACGGACAGGATCCGCGCATTGGCCCGTTCCGCCGATGCCGGCGGCATGGAGCTTCCCTGGTTCGGCCAGCTGATGAGCGGGCCGCAGTTGTTCGCCTGGCTCATCCAGATCGACAGCTGGTTCAGGGCGTACCGGGTATCCGTGACATCAGCGTGACGAGCAGGCGGATCGCCCGGCCCCTGTGGCTGATCGCCTGTTTTTCGTCAATGGACAGCTCGGCCATCGTACGGCCGTATTCCGGCACATAGAACAGGGGATCGTAGCCGAACCCGTTGTCGCCCCGCGGCCGGTCGGCGATGTAGCCCGGGCACGTGCCTTCGGCCCGGATCAGGGTGCCGTCCGCGGGATCGAAATAGACGAGAGCCGCCACGAATTCCGCCTCGGAGAGAAGGCGCATGCCCGGCTGCAGGGGCAGGCCGGGAGGCGGAGTGAACGCGCCTGCCCGCTTTTCGAGTTCGGCGAGCAGCTTGACGATGTTCGCCTTGTCCGAAGCCGGCTCGCCGGCGTATCTGGCCGAGCGGACGCCCGGTTCGCCGCCGAGCGCCTTCACCCTGAGCCCGGAATCGTCCGCGACGCAGGCGAGCCCGAGCCGTTCCGCCACGGCGCGCGCCTTCAGCTCCGCGTTTTCCATGAACGTTTCGCCGGTCTCCGCGACGGCAGGCATGGGCGGAAAGTCGGCCAGGCTTTTGACGTCGCACCCCAATTCACCGAAGGCATGGGCAAACTCCCGGACTTTGCCGGAATTGGCAGTGGCGACGATGATCGTTTTGCCGGCGCGGAACCCCCCGCTCATATCGTCTCTCCCCCGATTGTGATGCCGGTGTCATGGAGCACCTGGCGCTGCTTGCTGATCAATTGCTGGATGGCCGCTTCCGACAAGGCCAGCAGCTGGTCCAGCTGTTTTCGCGTGAAAGGCGATTCTTCGCCCGTTCCCTGGATTTCCACGAAGGAGCCGGAACCGGTCATCACCACGTTCATGTCCACCTGTGCACGGGAATCCTCTTCGTAATTCAGGTCGACCAGCGGCACGCCGTCGACGATGCCGGCGCTCACGGAGGCGAGAAAATCGGTAATCGGCAATTCGGCCAATTTGCCGTCCGTGACCAGTTTTTGCATCGCCATCGCCATGGCCACGAAAGCGCCGGTAATGGATGCGACCCGCGTTCCGCCGTCGGCCTGGATCACGTCGCAGTCCATCGTGACCGTCCGCTCGCCCAGCGCTTCCAGATTGACCACGGACCGGAGCGCCCGTCCGATCAGCCGCTGGATTTCCATCGTTCGGCCGGCAGGTTTCCCTTTCGTCGATTCCCGCTGGTTGCGAACTTGCGTGGCGCGGGGAAGCATGGCGTACTCCGCCGTCACCCATCCTTTGCCCGTCCCTTTGAGAAAAGGCGGAACTTTCTCGTCAACGGTTGCCGTGCAGATGACCCGCGTATGCCCGCATTCGATCAACACGGATCCTTCCGCGTAACGGTTGTAATTCGGCGTCAACGTCACCAGGCGCAACTCGTCCGGCATGCGACCGTCTGTTCTCAAGCACAAAACCTCCCGGCTCAAAATACACTTTCTTATCATACCAAACCAACCCCGCAAAATCACGCCCGGCGCCAAACGGCCTGCCGCAAAAAAAACGCCCCGGCAAGCGCGGGGCAATGGGTGGTCCGTTCGACAGGCCGTCCGCCGGGGGCCTCTCGCGGTGCGGCTTCCGGCGGCCGGACGGACTAGATGGCGAAGGCGTTGATTTGGAACGGTTTTTGCACGGGCCGGGAAAACACGGTTCTTTCGCCGATCGGAACGCCCGCCTTGCCTTCCACCATGATTTGCACCTTCGGCTTGCCGGTCTGCTCGATCAACGACATCACCACGGCTTGCAGGGCGTCTTCGGTGACGGGATACAGATCGTCCTCCAGCAGGTTGGCGCCGAAATTGACCAGCACCGTATCCTGGTGCACTTCCACGTTCAGCACTTCGGTGGCCGAGGACAGGACGGGATGCAGACCCGTATCGCCGATCGGCCCTTCCAGGAGTTCATGCACGACGGCCAGCGGCACGTTGTCGGTGTGGCGTATCAACCGCGTCACCGGCACATAATAGAGAAGACCGTCTCCGTTCTGTTCCTGGAAGTACAGCGTGGCCGGCGTGGCGACGGACGGGTTGACGCCGGGATCCAGTTCCAGATTGATGCCCATCGCCCGGGTCAGCGGTTCGTCAAGCGGCGTTCCGTTTTTCGGCATTTCCTTGAGCGGCGTTCCGTTGATCCAGATTTGCACGGCGTCGATGGTGTCAAACCCGGTGAGCGCCCACGTGACGGCTTCCAACATTTTGCGTTCGTCCTGCGGATCGTAATTGACGAAGTGCGGGGAGAAATCAACCACCGCCAGACCGTCCGGGCCGATGTCCATGCCGAGCACTTCCGTCCCCCGGGGCAGCAGGGCGGAAAACCCTTCGGGAAGCCGTCCTTCCATCGGGCCGTCTTCGACCATGTAGGAAAGCACTTTTTTGGCGATGCCCGGTTCGTACGGAATGCGCACGCCGAGCGGCACCACGTGTCCGTCGCCGTCCCGGAAATAGAGGATGACCGGCGCCTCCTCTCCCGCTGCGGGCAGCGCCGCCGTCTCCACGCTTTCCGCGTCCGGCGCAAAGTCCGTTTCCAGGTCGTAGTCGATTTGCGGTGGATCGATTTGCCCGCCCGTCTCTTTCGAACCGAACCATCCGCAACCCGCGAGGATGAGCGGCAGGATCAGCAGGATTGCCATCGCCCCGCGGCGCCATTGACGCAGCTGGCTCATTTTTTTGCAGACCTCCTTCTCGTTCATGTAGTACTATGTATACGAGCCCTGCTTGTTTTTATACCCGATTTGTCCACGCCGAACCGGCGCCCGTCCGGGCCGGGATTCCCGGGTCGGGCGGCCGGAACGACCGGGCTCGCATTGCCAAGAGGAGGTGTCGCCATGGGTTATTTCCTGGACAGCCGCAAAGTGGCCGAAGCAACGGCCAGGTTGCTCGAAGAACGCGGTGTATCGATCGACGATATCGCCCGGCTTGTCTTTTTTCTTCAGAAGGATTACGTGCAAGATTTGACGCTTGACACGTGCAGGGAAAACGTGACGAAGGTGCTCACCAAGCGGGAAGTGCAAAATGCGGTGCTGACGGGGATCCAGCTCGATCTGCTGGCGGAACGGGGAGAACTGTTGCAGCCGCTGCAGGACATGATCCGACACGACGAAGGGCTGTACGGGTGCGACGAAGTGCTCGCCCTGTCGATCGTGAACGTATACGGCAGCATCGGCATGACCAATTTCGGCTACGTGGACAAAATGAAACCCGGCATATTGGCGGAGCTGAACCGGAAGGACGGCCCGAATTGCCATACGTTCCTGGACGACATCGTGGGCGCCATCGCCGCCGCGGCGAGCAGCCGGATCGCCCACCGCAGCGTCGGCTTCGAGTGACGGATCATGGATGCGGCAGCATCCAGCGTTTCACGCCGTCTTCCTCCGACAGACGGACGGTTCCTTCACCGAGCATAAAGAAGAGATGTGACAAGGTCTCACCCATGGCAAAGCGCAGTTGGTGCACCGACAAATTTTCGCCAAAAAAGCGGAGGCACACGTCATACGCCGTGGCAGGGGCGGCCAACAAACCGGACATGCGGTTCAGCCGCTCGCGATGGTGACGGATGATTTCCCCGCAGCGCGCGGAGAAATGGGAAAACGGGTCGCGATGGCCGGGGAAAGCCCGCCGGGCGGGCAATCCGGCCAGCCGTTCCAGACTGTCGAGAAATTCGCCGAGGGGATTTTCGCCGTATCCCGGCAATACGCTCACGTTCGGCGTGATGACCGGCAGGACCTGATCGCCGCAAATCAGGTCGCCGGTTGCCCGGTCCAAAAACAGCAGTTGACCCCGGGCATGGCCGGACGCCTGAAGCACATGCCACGAGCGCCCGCCCATGCCGATCGTGCCTTCCGGTGCGAGCGCCGTGATTTCGGGCAAGGGCGACACGCGCGGCACGAAGGAATCGAGATGGATGCGCATGTTGCGCAACATCGGTTCATCCATGCCGTGGGCGGCAAACAGATCCAGCATCTTTCGCGTCATCGGCTGCCCTTCCCCCCACAGCTCCCGCATCTGGGCATCGCCTTCCGGCGAAAGGCGGACGGGGGCGCCGCTTTTGGCCTGAAACAGACCCGCGAGACCGAGATGATCGGGATGATGGTGGGTAAGCACGATTTGCCGGATGTCGCGGAAACCGAACCCGATTTCCCGCATGGCCGTTTCCCAGGCCTGCAGGGAGTCGGCGTCATGAATCCCCGGATCGATCACCGTGAATCCGTCATCCTCTTTCAGCACATAAGCGTTCACCCAACGCAAAGGAAACGGCACCGGCACGCGAATTTGCCAGATGCCGCCGTCATGCTCCGTCCACAGATCCCATTTTGCCACGATGCCTGTCCCCTTTTTTTCGCCGCGATCTTCCCGAGGTTGTTCTGCGTTGCCCGCCGGATGCGCCGCTCGTCCTTTTCCGGCCGGGAACCCCGCTGTTCGTCCATGCTGCCGGTTGGATGCGCCGCACTCCCTTTTGGACCGGGATCCCCGTGATTCGCCGCTTTTTTTGCCGTTCATTCGTTCAAACGTCTTTCTATTGTACCCTTTCCCCCTTTCCCGTACAATTGGCGTAAGCCGCCGAAGCCGGCCGTGCCTGTTCCGGTTTGTGAAAATTCGCAATCCGCTTCACGCACGCGCCGGCCGGAAGCGTCCAATCCACAGATTGCGGGGGATTTGCATGCCCTATGTGTTGCGAAACCGGATGACCGGGGAAATTCGCTCCTCCATGATGACCAACATGTATGACCTGCCGTACTACGGCACGAATTTTTGGGAAACCCGCGAGGAAGCGGAACGGGAACTGGCGGACATGCCCGCCGAATGGGAAGTGCTGGAGGTGGCGGAGGAACGGCTGAAGCTGTTCAACGTCAAACTGCGCAACAATCCGCGCCTGAGGCTCCATCTCGCGCCGGACGGCCAGCCGGAAGCAAGGGAGGCTTCCAATCCGGAAGCCCCGTAAACCAGGTTTCGGCACTCCGAAGGGGAGTTGCACGGGTTTTGCCGGTCATTCGCTCCGAAACCGGCTCTCCGGTGTCGAGTTTTGGGAAAAATGCCGGCAATCCTCGCCGCAACCGGATCTCCCGGACAGCGTTACGGGCATTTTTCTGTAAATTCGCCCCGAAATCATCCCTCCTGTGCCGAGTTGCGGGCATTTTGCCGTTAATGCACACCGCGGCCTGCCGGTCATCCCCATTTCTCCGCCCACAAAAAACGGCACCTTCCGGCAGGAGAAACCGCCCAAACCGAAGATGCCCAAGGAATGTCCATATTTCACCATCAAAAAAGAAACAGCGAGCAATACCAGGCCAGAAACTCCCGCCCGTACAGCCAGGAAAACATGGCGGCAGGCAAAATGGCCGGTCCGAGAGGAAGAAAGCGGCTCCCGTCGAGTTTGCCGGCCAGGCGCAACAATCCCCCGGCCATCAGCCCGGCGAGGGATGCAAAGAGGAGCGTCAGGACCGCCAGTTCGGCGCCCGCAGCCAGTCCGATCAGCGCCAGCAGCTTGATGTCCCCGCCGCCCATCGGCTCCCTGCCCATGCGGATCGCGGCGACGGAAACGAGATACGGAATGCCGCCGGCGAGCAAAAAACCGAGCACGTAATGCCACAGCGGCAACGGGTGACAAAGAAGGCGAAATGCGCCGAAAGCGACAAGCGCCGGGATGACCAACCGATCGGGCAGAATGCGGCGCTTCAGGTCGCTTATTGACAGCGTGACAAGCAAGGCGAGCAAGACGAGCCCGGCCGCCAATTCGGCCTTGTCACCGTCCGCGGAATAGTCCGCAACGAGCAAAGCGGTTCCGGCACCCGTCACCAGCATCGCCGCAGGATACACCCAGTTGCCCGTTGGCATGACCACCGGGTAATTCCGCCCCACGGCAAGCCCCGTAGCTGCCAGGGGCGCCCCGGCAAGCGCACCGGCCAGAAAAACGAGAGCGGCGACGAAAGGCGACAACCCGGTCATGATGCCGACCGCCCCGCCGCGTCAACCGGCCCGGCTTCTCCGCGCGCCCAGGCCACAAGTTGTTCAAGCGCATCCAACGAAATGCGCAACCGGCCCGCTTGCGCGCCCTCGCAGGAAATTTCGAGGAACGAACGGCCGGGCGCGTGCCATGCGTAAAAGTTCGTTTCGCCGCCGGCTTCGCTTTCGGTCCATCGGCAACCGCTCAGGCGTTCGAAGCCGGACGGGAAGCTGCCGGATTTCTTCTCCGGCATTGCCGCCGGTGCAGGTGTCCCGGCCGGCTGCGGCACGGGGTTTTCCGTTTCCCGGTTCACTGTTGATGCAAGGTCTACCGCGGTCAGCCGTTCGGATGTCCCCGTTCCCGAATTTGCCGCGGCTGCAGCGTCTTCCGAAACCGGCCGTACGGATGGTTCAATGCCCGCATCAACCGCAATTGTTTGGTTTTCCGCATTCGCCGAAACGGATGTCGCCTCATCAATCGTGCGTGCGGGATCTTCCGCATCCGCCCGTGCAGAGGTTTCCGTGCCCGCATCAACCGCGAGTGCGGTGTCTTCCGCATCCGCCCGTCCAGATCGTTCCGCGTCCGAAACCGCCGCAGGTGCATCGTCTTCCGAAACCGACCCGTCTGCGGGTTCCGTTCCCGCTTCAGCCGCCGTTGCGTCATGTTCCCCGTCATAAATGGCCTGCGATCCGGTTTTAGCCGGTGCGGGTTCCTTCACCGGCTCCGCCATTTCCGAAGCCGGCTCCTTCGCGCTTTCCGCTGCGGCCGTCACCCGGTTTGCCGCGTTGCCTTCTCCGGATGTTTCCGCCGCCTCCGTCGACGGCGCGGCTTCTTTCTCCTCCCGTTTAGCCTCCGCATCGGTTCCGGCTTCGTCCGATGCCGCGTTGGCCGTCCGTTGAGCCGGATTTCCGTCCGTTTCCGCTTCATCCCCGGCAGCCGCCGCTTCAACCGCGGCATCCGTTTCGGCCGATCCGGCACCGTTCGCGGCACCCTGGACCGCCCCGCCGGCCTCTGCCTCGCCCGCCGATTCACCCGGCGTCCCGTTCGGTTTCTCTCCCAACTCCGCCGAATCCGCCTGACCGGCATCCTCCGTCTCCGATTCCGATCGGCGACGGGCCGGTTCCGCAACCGCCTCTGCCGCGCCTGCTTCCGGGGCGGCGTTCACCGGATTTTCCCCATGTCCGGAAGGTTCCGCCGGGCTGAAATCCGCTCGATTCGCCTCCTTCGACCCCGCCTCCGCGAATCCCGGTGTCGCCGTCTGCACGGATCCGGCCGCGGACAAGCCGTCCTCCCGTTCCGTCCGCCCTGCCGGTTCTTCGCCGAGGATCGGGGCATGGCGGCTTTCCAAACCGGAATTGTCCGCCCGCCCGGCAGCTTTCTTGAAACCCGCTGGTTCCGCCCGCTCCGCCGGTTCCGTCCGCTTCTCCGGCAGCAAGGCTCCCCGATCTGTCCGTTCCTTCCACTCTTCCGTTGAAAGGGCCGTTCGCGGCCGTCCTCCCGCCTGCTCCGCCGAACGTTTCCATGCCGCGGCGTCCTCCCGTTCCGGCGAATTCGCCCGTATCCGGGAGACCGGCCATCCCGCCGGCGTCGCTCGTTCCGCCGTTTTGCCCTTATCCCCCGCTCTGGCGGACGACCGTTCCGCCGGTCGGGCCACCGGATCCGCCGCGAACGGATCCGTCCCCGTCGTCGGCACGCGGTTCCGCAGCTCGGCCATGTCTGTCGTCACGATCGAGGGGGATGCTTGCGATTCGCCGTTCTCCCGCAGTTCACGCCAACCCGCGCCGAATTTTCCGAGGGCATCCCGGAGCAGCGACGTGCCGGTGCCCTGGCGGCCCAGAGGCGGCAACGCCGGTTCGGCCTCCAACGCGTGTCCGCTCACCTGGGCGACCACTTCCCGGATTTGCCTCGGTTTGAACGGCTTCATCACGTACCCCTTGGCGCCGCGTTCCATCGCCGTTTCAATCAAATCCTGCTGGCTGACGGCCGAACAGATGATGATTTTTGCTTTCGGGTCCTCCCGGAGGATCAGTTCCAGCGCCTTCACCCCGTCCATCCCCGGCATGGAGATATCCATGAACACGATATCCGGTTTCAATTCCCGGTACATGGCCACCGCGCGTTCGCCGTTGTCCGCTTCCCCCGCCACCTCGTGATTCAATCTTCGCAAAATGTCCGTCAGCATCAGGCGCATGAACCGCGTGTCGTCCACAATCAAAAACCGAAGTGACAACTGCCATTCCTCCCAAACGCTCATTGAATTTTCATGAAGGCCGTCACGTCTTCCGTCACGGGGATGCCCGCCGGCGGATCCGCATAGAGCCGGTCGTCGTGACGGATCTGCAGGTTGGACCGGTCCATGCCCAGCGTTTTCTGGATTTCCGTCGGCGTGAAAGTGAACGCGGCCTCGCCCGGCAATACCGTTCCTTCAAACCAGGTGTCCGTCTTGCCGGCTTCATCCCCTTCCCGGACGGCGTTCAGCGTCACCGTTTTGCCATGGACGCCGCCGCGGATGACGAGTTTCGTCTGCACGCCGTACAGCTGCATGTCTTCTTCGCTGTACAGAAACGCCCGCAGCTCCGCCGGTTCCCCGTCCGGCCTGGCGTCGGAAAAGTGGATTTTGCCGCCGGCCAGCAAAATGAGCGGCTTGTCCGTCCATCCCGCTTCCCGGTTGATTTCCTTCGTTTGCTTCAGCTCGACGTCACCGCCGGCCATGATCGTCCCGTCGACGTTCACCGACCCGACGATGGTCAGGTTGCCCGACACGGCCAAAATGCCGCGGAATTTGAATCCGTCGCCGATCACCGCATCTCCCCGCACGACCAGCGCTTCGCCGGGATCGAGGGTCATCATGCCGGACAGATCGGCGGCCGCCCAAAGGGGAGACGGGAAATCGACGTAAACGGAACCGCTTCCGACGGTCATCTGCGCGGCGGGGGTCAGCGTCAGCACACCGTCTTTGACGGCCAAATCACCCGACACCGCCGACGGGCCGGCCACTTCCACCCATTGGTTTTCCAGCCGGAGCGGCATGGAAACGACGGCGGGCAACGGCCAGGCGTGAAGCTCGTCAAACGCGATTCCCGTTCCGGCAACCGGCATCGCCGCATCCAGTTCGGCCAGGTGCGCCTGGACCATGTCTTCCACGGAGATGTCCGCATCAAGCGGCATCCACCGGTCTTCAAAAGGTATGGCGGCGGAAAATTGCTTCGTCTTCGGATCGTGTTCCCGGTAAAATCCCTGCACCGCTGGAAAATCGCTCTCCTTGGCATAATCGGAACCGGGCAGCCCGATGAAACGGGCCTTGTTTGTGGTAGAAATGCTTCCGTTCCTGGCAAGAATGTCTCCGATGACGGTGACGGCCCCGTTCAGCACCAGATGTTCTTTGCCCGACACCGGATAGCGGAACACCGGGTTGACGGTGCTGATCACGAACGTCCGCTCCAGCGTCACCGTCCGGGTTTGCCATTCGCCCGCCTTCCCCGTGGACCGGATGACGATGAGCCGGCTGTACGGATAGCGCGGCCATGCGTCCACATTGTCCTGGAACGCGTCGTAATTGTCCGTATCCGACATGATGTCCAGCCGGTAACTTCCCCTGTCCGCCTCCGCTGCGTAACCGTCCAGGAAGGCGTGCAGCGATCCGAGTTCGGTTTGGGTGCGCACGACTTTTTGCCGGTAGGTGTAGCCCGTCGCCGCATCGCCGTTCGCCTGGCGAACGGCGGCGCGGATGAGGGCGAACGCTTCGTCAATTCCCATCTGGGCCAACGCCTCCGCCCGCACCTTCGCTTCCGAACCGGCGGATTGCGCCAGGCTGTGCCGCACCGTACCGAGCAGCACCATCCCCAGCAAGGTCAGAAACACGGCTGCCGCCAACGCGACGGGCAGCGCGCCGCCGCGTTCGTTGCGAATGATCGCTTTCGCTCCGGCCAATTCCGGTCATCCTTTCTCGCAGTATCCGTCACGCCGTCCCGTCTCCCGGGCCCGGACATCCGCGTCTGGCAAAGCCGGGCGTCCGCTACTCCAGTCGGGAGACGGAAACCCGCGTCTCGATGAAGAGCGGCGTTTCCTGCGCCTTCACCCCGGGGGGACTTGCCTGCACGAAATGCATCCGGATGATCGCCGTTCGGTTGCCGTCCGCCATCAGGACGGATTGCGTCCCGGGCGCCTGCAGGGCGATGTCCGGCGCCAGCTCGTATCGGCGGACGGGATCGGTTTCCCCGTCCCGGTACACCGAAACCCCGTGGCGCCCGTTCAGCGTTTCAATGCGCAACCGGTACGTCTCCACGTAGCGGGTCGGGTCCGGCGCCATCCGGACCGCGATCAGCTCCGTGCGGTCGGTCCCCTGCTCCACATGAACCGCCTCCAACAGTTCCGAAACGAGCCCCGCCATGAGCAGATCTCCCTGGTGGCGGATTTTCGTTTCCGTCTCCACCCGTTTGTACGTGGATACGCCCATCAGCATGAACCCGTACAGAATCGACGCCACCATGCCGACCATCATGAGCGCGGCCAGCGTTTCCAGCAGCGTAAAGCCGCTTTCATTCCGCCACGGCCGGCGGCGCCCGTCTGTTGCCCACTCGCTCGACATGCCGTCATTCCTCCCGCCTCGTTTGCCGCAGTTGCCGACTTATTCGGCATCGGTTACGTACGCCTCCATCGTCACGGCACGGGCGGCGGATCCGGCCGCGTCGCCGCCCGACCAGGAAACGGTGAGCCGCACCCTGAGCAGGGCGTCTCCGCCGCCCAAGGCGGCCATGCGGCCGGCCCAATCCGGAGGCACCGTACGGGAAAACACGGCGGTGAACCGGTATTCCGTGCCGTTGATCGTCACCGGATCCAGCAACGATTCGTGGGGAGACGGCAGCGGATCGTCCGCGGAATGGACGCGCTCCGTTACGCCCGTCAATCCGTTCAGCAGCACGCCAAAATTGGCATCGGGCGGCGCCATGTCGTTCAGGCGGCTGACGAGGCGCAATTCCGCGATCTTCTGCCTGGCCAGCGAAGCGGCGATCAACCGCCGGTTTTGCTCCGCCGATCGTTCCGCCGCCGCCGTGAACACCCCCATGATGCTGACGCTGATCACGGACATGACGGCAACGGCGATCAGGATTTCGATCAGCGTCATGCCCCGCTCGTCGAACCGATTCCGGCGTTTCCCCGCCGTCGTTCCGATGGTCATCGCTCATCACCTTTCAAACGCGTTGCAGGAACGGGCCTTCCCGGATTTGCACGATCGCCCGCCGCCATCCCCGGCGGCGCGCCGGGCGTCGGCCGGGCCGCATCGGTTTCCCGTGTCCCGTCCCGCAATCCCGCATCCGGATCACAACCGGTTCTGGTCATAACGGATCCGCACGACAAACGGGTTGCCAAGGACTTCCGTATCGTATACCTGTCCCCGGGAGTCCGTGATGCGCACGTAAAGCTCGTGCCGTCCGTCGCCCGCAACGCGGAAGCTCGATGCGCCGAGCCGCGTCCACGGCGTCACCGACGTCTGTCCGTCAGGCTTGACGGTCACCATTTTGACCTCCACCTTCGCGATCGTTACCGGTTCGCATGCCGCGCACTCCTCCGTTCGGCCGGCAACCAGCACGTCCGCCGCGTCATCCAGCCGAACCGTCACGGGAACGGCGGACGCTTTCACGGAATAGTCCGCGTCAGCGGCAAGTTTCCCCTTCGGGCCGGGGTAAACGAGTTCAAAGTGGGCCGATTTGACCGTCGGATCCGTGTCCGTGCGGAACAATCCCGAGGTCCATCCCGCCTCGTCGGCCACTTCCACGGTAAATTTGATCCATCCGGTGCGATTCGCCGGATCGGCGAAAAATTCGGACAACGCCCATTCCGCCGTGACGGTTCCCTGCGCCGGCGCGAAGGTGCGGGTGAGGGAACGGACGTTGCCGGACGGCGCATCCGCCGTGACGGTAATCCGCTTCACGCCGCTTTCCGCGTCTTCGGCCTTGAGGCGGACGACGGGATTGAGGGGATCGCCAGAAGGCGAGGCAACGATCGTGAGCTCGGCCTTGGGCGGCGCGTTGTCCAGTTTGACCGTCGCCGTTGCGGGAAGGCCCGCCACGGGTTTGGACGGATCGCCCGAAACGGCCCAGGTGAGGGCGGCCGCCGTGACGGTCGAGCCGGACGCCGCCGCATCCAGCACGGCAACCTCGCCTTCGGCAACTTCCCGCACGGTGCCGCCGATCTGATAGCGGTAACGGGCAATGTAGGTTCCGCCTTGTCCGGCGGTCTGAAAATCGCCGTTGTGGTAAACCGTGCCCGCGGGCAATTGGCCGGCCGAACCTTCCAGTTTCAACGTTGCCGTGCCCTTGATCCAACCCGATGCCCCCGCCGGGTTGCCGTCCGCGTCGGTGACGGTCACCGCCGGCGGTGACGGGCGCAAATCCCACACGCTTTCCGTCCCGTCCTCGTATCGCACGCGGACGATCACGTCATCGTCAACGGCGGGAGAAGAATCGCCGAAGGAAATGTCCGTCACCCGCGCATCCCGCTCCCGGATCGTAAATTGCGGATCTCCCAGGTCGCCAAGGCGATAGCGGGTCACTTCGCCGTTGCCGCGGCCGACGTACAGGTTGCCCCAAGTATCTTTCCAGCCGACGACCGACAGGAGATGTCCGTTGGGAATGACGGTTTCCGACGGTTCCCCGCAAGCGTTCTGGTAAGTCAGCAGCGCATCCGAAAAAGCGAACGACTGCACATGATTCGTCTGCCGCAGTTCCACTTTCACGTCAATGGCCGGGGAATCGTACGGATACATGACGGGCGGCAGCGGAATGATGAGCTTGTCGCCCGAAAGATGGGTTCCCGGCGGATGGTCGCCCGCCAGTTCGAAACCGTCCCCCGGCAACGGCTGCTCGATCCGGATGCCGGAAAGCTCGCCGCTTTTCGTGATCACTTCACTGATGATGCCGAACACGTCGGCCAGCCGGTCCGCGTTATCGGCATCGTACTTTTTCCCGCCGGAATCGCGGGAAATTTGCTCCAGCAGGGCGTGGTCGATATCGCCGGTGCCCGCTTCGCCGAGCGCGATCGTATGGATGGGAATGCCGCGGGCGGCGATGCGGGCGGCCTGTTGCTTCGCATAGTTTCTGGCTTCCCGGCTGTCCATCACGTGGCTCGTGAACGTGTAGCCGAAAAAGTTGTATGTCGTCGTATAGTGGGTGTTCGCCCCGTCCGACAACGCGATGACGGCTTTCCGTTCCGCACTGCTGTTGGCCAGCATCCGTTCCGCCACTTCAAGGCCGTTGCCCATGTTCGTATATCCGCCCGCCCGCAGGTTGCGGATCGTCTGCTCCGCCTTGCCGTAATTCGTCGTCAGGTCCAGCAATTTTTCGCCGTATTCGTGGAAAACGACGATCCCGATCCGGTCCCCGGCGTTGATTTCACGAATGTTCGCAACGAACAATCCGGCCGCTTCCTGCAGCGCTTCCAGCCGGGTTTGCTTCCTGCCGGCTTTCATCCGGTCATTCATGCTGCCCGACACGTCCAGCACCAGCACGATGTCGGCGGATGGCCGCGTGACCGTCTGCGTCAGCGTGCCGCCCGGCGTCAGCGAGTAGGTGAGCGTGAACGTTTCGCCGATGACCGCCTCCGTCTTGTCGAGGCCGGCCGTGCCCGTGATGTACAGGCATTCGGCAACCGCGGCGGACAGGCCGCCTGCGGGAGCGCCGGTCCATACGAGGGCGGCAAGCAGAAGCAAAACAAGCCATCTCCGTAACGGAGCGCGGCGACTTCCCGCATGCCGGAGCGGAAATCCGGACGCCCTCGGCGGACGTTGCGGCGCATGCCTTCCCCCGGCGTGTTCATTCGCGACCATCGACAGACACCTCCTGGCTCCATTCCAGCAGCCTGGAAATGACGGTGAACCCTTGCGCCCGGGTGAGCGGTTCGTCCGGCCTGAACGTTCCGTCGGTGAAACCGGACAGAATGCCGACCCCCGCGGCAAATTCGATCGATTGGCGCACTTCCCCGTCCAATCCGTCCGTATCCGGGAAGCCGCCCGTCAGCTCCGCTTCGGTAATGTGCAAGACCGCCAGCGCGCGTCGCAGCATGACGGCCATTTCCGACCTGCTGACCGGATCGTCCGGCCGGAAGGCGGTCCCGCCGTCGCCCGCCGGCACGATGCCGGCCGTTTCAGCCGCCGCCAAATAGGCATTCGCCCAATGGCCGGCGGCATCCGGATACCCGGCCGATGTTCCGGAAGGCGGAATTTGCAGCGCCGAAAGCACCAATTTGATGAATTCGGCGCGGCTGAGCAGCCTGGCCGGGCGAATGGTGCCGTCCGCGTATCCGTCCACGATGCCCTTCCGCATCAGGTCGACGGTATAGGATTCCGCCCAATGGCCGGCAATGTCGGGCGGCACATTCGCGATTTCCCTTGCGGCAAACGGCTTGCGCCGTTCGATCCGGCCGGGAACCGCCGGCAGCATCCGCACGCTTCCCGCATCCTGCAACTGGATGGTGATCGGCCCGAAATCACGGCCGTACAAGTCGATCACTCCGCCGTCCGCAACGGGAGCCGTCTGCAACTGCTCCGCCTCCCGGTCCGTCGGAATGTGCGCCCAGGGATACACGCCGATATGGTCGGCGCCGCGGAACACGCGCTGATGCTCCGCGTCAAAATAGCCCGGGATGATTTTCGGTTCCGCAAGCAGCACGAAAACGGGCTTCCCCGCGGCATTCACCCGGATTTCATCCCAGAACGTCATCAAATCCCGGTCCGCCCGGGCGAGCAGACCGGTCCAGATCGCCACTTTGGCGACGGCGCCGGTTGCATCGTCCGCATCGAAAACCTCCTTCACCACCGCATACGGGCGGCGGGACAGGACGAGTCCGGCCGCCCACTCTTCCGGTGCAATGACAACTCCGGCGTAAGCCTGCTCCCGCTCCGCATCGGGCAATCCGACCGTTGCGGCAAGCGCGGTTTGCAACGCTTGCAGCGATGCGGCCGCGTCCTTGCCGGCCGTCTCCTCCGTCGGCTCCTCCGCCGCAGCCAGGCCGGGCATGAACGCGGGAGCGAACATCAATAGCGCCGCCAGCATGCCCGTCACGCGCGCACTCCGCATGCGTGCCTTGCGGCGGCGCACGAACGATCCGATGCCGATCATTCCGCATCCCCCTCCTTCAATCCGTGTTCATACTGATGCAGCGCATCTTTGTGCACGATGCCCTCCGCCACGAGCCGGCGGATGCTGGACGCCATCGTCTGCATGCCGAGATGGCGGCTCGTCTGCATGAGCGACTGAAGCTGGAAAATTTTCTCCTGGCGGATCAGGTTGGCCACGGCCGGCGTGTTGACCAGCACTTCCATCGCCAGCGCCCGTCCTTCGCCGTCCAGCTTCGGAATGAGCCGCTGGGAGAGCACGGCAACGAGCACGGAAGCGAGCTGGATGCGGATTTGCCGTTGTTGCTGCGTCGGAAACACGTCGATGATCCGGTCGACGGTTTGCGGGGCATCGGGCGTATGCAGGGTGGCCAACACGAGATGGCCGGTTTCCGCCGCGGAGATCGCTGTGCTGATCGTTTCCAGATCCCGCATTTCGCCGACGAGGATGACGTCGGGATCCTGGCGCAGCGCGGCGCGCAGCCCGCTGTGGAAAGTGGCCGTGTCCCGGCCGACTTCCCGCTGGGTGATCAGGCTTTTGCGGCTTGTGTGCACGTACTCGATCGGATCTTCGAGGGTGATGATGTGACGGCTTTGCGTCCGGTTGATGTAGTCGATGATCGCCGCCAGTGTGGTCGATTTTCCGGACCCCGTCGGGCCGGTCACGAGGACAAGCCCTTGCCGCTTGACCGCCAGCTCTTCCACGAGGGGCGGCAAACCGAGCTCATGCAACGACGGAATGTCGGGATTCAAAAGGCGAAACGCCAAATTCACCAGTTGCCGTTGCCGGTACACGTTGACGCGGCAACGGACGAGGCCCGGCAATTCATGGGCGAAATCCACCTCTCCGGTCCGCTCGAGCTCCGCCCATTGATCCGGACCGAGCAGTTCCCGCGCCATCCCGAACGTTTCGTCGGGAGTCATCGCGCGGCTCGTGCATTCCTTCAAATCGCCTCCGATCCTGAATCGCGGCGGATTGCCGGGATTGAAATGAACGTCGGAGGCGCCCAGGCGAAAGGCGACTTCCAGCCAGCCGTCCGCCGTCTTCGGTTCCGCTGCGATCATTGGCCGAATCACCTCACGAAAAAGGATTGATCCGTTGCCCGCCCTGCAAATGCTCCATTCCCGGGGAGGTGCCGCCGTGTTCCAGGAGGGAGGGCGCATAATACGTCAGGAAACTGAACTGGCACTCCAACAGCCTGTCCGCATCATGCACCGTGACGACCGGTCCGGTCTCGACGGCCGTGAGCGTCATCTGGTCGACGTGGTACAGCCGGTTCATCGACTCGATTTCGTCCAACAGCCGCTCCACCTGTCCGTAACGGCCCGCAAAGGCCACCGTCACCCGCACGGGCGTGAACCAAATGCCGATGTCGCCGGGCAGAAGCTCCAGCTCACCGGCCGCGCTTCCGTCGGCCTCAAGCCCGATCTGCACCCAGCGCACCGTGACGCCCGCGGCCGTCTCCAGCAGCTCCATGTCGCGCAGAATCCGTTCCGGATAAGGTTGTTCCGGCACCTTGGTCCGCATGGACGACAGCCGGTAGATGAGCTCGGGTTCCCCGTCTCCGGCCCGCATCGCCTGTTCCGCTCCGGCGCTGAACTCCGCCCGTCTTTGCTCCAAAAGATGTTCCGCTCTTTGCGCATCTTCCAGCGCCGGTTTGGCCAGGTACACGTACAGCAGCGCAGGGATGGAAAACAGCACGGCGAACAGGAAAAACTGTTTTTTTCCGGATCCGGAACGCTTCATTCCGATCCACCTTCCTTCGTTCCGTCCGCATCGGCGTGATCGGGAGGATGATAGGACAGCTCCACCGTCAAACCGGTAACCGGCAGGTACCTCCACCCGCCGTCACCTTGCCATGAGGCGGACGATCCGGATGCATCATCCGCCGGCGGAGCGGCCGCATCCGCTTCCGGTACAAAATCCGGAGCAGCGTCCGCGGGAAAAGACGGGACGAATGCCACCCTGCCATCCTCCGTTACGAAACCGCTCTCTTCTTCCGGCTTGACCGGCCGGTTGTTCAGCGGCCCGAGGGAAACGAGGGTGAACGCCTTCGAGGCTTCGATCTCCTGCAGAAAGCGGATGACGTGCTCCGGCGAAGCGAAATCGATGCCGAGCTGCACCTTGCCGCCCGCATAGACGAGCGATTGCACGTTGGCTTCCACCGGCAAAATCCGGTTCAGCCGTTCCATCAAACCGGCAGCCGACGGCCGGAAATCCCCCAGCCCGTCCGCCGCCGCAAGCAGCGCCTCCGCCCCCGCCGCGTTGGCGATCGTCCGGTTTTGCGCCTGCAATTCCAGCAGTTGCCTGTCGACGCGGGAAAGCTGCTCCATAGCGGCCTGTTCCCGCCGGTCGGCTTCGCGCCACAGCCACCCCGTTGCCGCCACGGATGCGATGAAGAGCGCCGCCAGCAGCAGCGTTGCCGCAGAAACCCCTTGCCGTCTGGGCGGTTCCCGCAGCAGATTGATGTCAAATCCGTCCGCATGCACATACGCTTTCCGCATCGCTCAGGCACCCTTCATCGCCAGTCCGATCGGAATCGCGTAGCTCGGCAAATCCGGATTGCGGCTGCGCAGGAACGCGTCGATGTCCAGCAGGCGGACGACGCCGGGAAACTCGCTCTCCAGAATCGGCAAAATCCCGCCGGCAAAATGGGCGTCTCCCATCAGATAAATCGCTTCAACGGCCGGAGGCTGTTCGCTGACGGAATATTTGTAGAAATTCATCACCCGCGCCAGTTCCACGGAAAAAAACCGTCCATACGTCTCCAGATAGTCCGCATCCTCGTCGACCATCGCCCGCACCTGCACGGGAATCGAGCGGAAAAATGCCGGGCATCCGTCGGAGAAAATGCTGATTTCCACCATCTCCGATTCGGCGTTCAAAATCATGAAGCTTCCCGGCAGCGTGCCGCCCGTCGCCTTCAGGCACCGCTTCAGCACCCGGAGCAGGGCGAGGGGGGCGACGTCCACCGCCGTCGGATTCAAACCGGCCGACCGCGCGGCCTGGACGTGCTGGCTGACCACTTCGGCCGGGCTGGCAAAAATGACCACTTCCGTTCCCTTCTCCGATTCGCCGATGCGCACGAAGTCGAACACCGGGTTCCGGAACGGCAGCAGCGATTCGTTGCCGCTCAGTTCGACATCGATCAGCCCGCGCAGGTCCTCCTCTTTCCGCGCGGGAAAGACGGACCGGCGCAACACGACGCTGGACGTCGGGATGGTGAGCACGACGGACTTGCCGGCAAGGGACAGTTCGGCCGCCATCTTGCGGATGGCGGAGACGACGGCATCCGCATCGTGGATACGGCCGTCGCGGATGGCGCCTTCCGGCAGGGACGCGCTGCGGATTTGCCGGATTTGCAGGCGCTCGTTGCCGGCCACCGCAGCCAACTTGATTTGATGATCCTGCAGCTGCAATCCGCAGCTGAACGTTTTTCTCCGCAATCCAAACATGGACGGGCGCTCCTTTCCGTTTCAAAAAGAAGGAATGACCGCGCTCCGCCGTCGGCGCGAAGCGCGGGAGGGGATCAGTTGGAGGTGGAACCGGAAGATCCGGTATTGATCGGCTCCGATTTGATCTGTTCTTCCGGTACGTTACTGAAATAAGCCACCAGCGGGCCGCCATCCCGGTTTCCCTTGAGCGTGATGCTGTATCTGTACGACACCGCGCCGTTCGTTGTCGTTTTGTTGACATTCACGATGCTGTCGTTGACATCATACGTTTTGCCCTTGTTTTCCGGGTCCTCCGGGACTTTCTCCAAATAGCCGTCCTCATGCAGTTCTTTGAGGGTAATGGACGTCGTGGCCAGGTCTTCCGCGACGACTTTCATCCGCGCCGCATCCACGATCATTTGAGCATTGGCCCGATGCGCCTGGTGTTTCGATTTCGTGATGAGTCCGCTTACTGAAGGCACCGCAATGGCGGCCAGAATGCCGATGATGACGATCACCGCCAGCAGCTCGACCAGCGTCAGCCCTTTTTCATTTCGCAAAATGCCGTATTTTTTCGTCCTTTTCATGATGGATCTCTCCTTTCCCAATTTTCTCGCCCTGTTTTCGCTTTCCGTGTTCCGCAGCATGGTTTCCGGTGGTTGCAGACCGTTCAACAACCGCGTCACCTCCTTTCAAGGGCGATCCGGATCCGCCGATTCTTCGATGCGGCTTTTGCATCGCCCGGCAACAGCCCCTTCCGGTTCAGGCCGGGCCATCCGCCGCAATCCGTCACGCCGGTTTGCCCGTTTCAGCCGAGCATGTTTTCGTACATCTTGAACATCGGGCTCATCACCGCGCTGATGATCAGGCCGACGATGCCGGAGACGAAGAGCAGGAGGAGCGGCTCCACCAGCGACTTCAGCCGGTCCACCGACTGCTCCACGTCGTTTTCGTAAAAGTCGGCGATTTTGCCGAACATCCGGTCGATCTGCCCCGTTTCTTCCCCGATGACGAGCATGGACGTGACCATCTTCGGGAATTCCCCGCTCTTCAGGAACGGTTCCGACAGCTGCCGCCCTTCCGCCAGGCTTTCCCGGGCGGATTCCAGCACGCCGGCCAGCACGCGGTTTCCCGTCACCCGGCCGGCGACGTTGAGCGCCTCGAGGAGCGGCACGCCGCTGGAGTACAGGGAGGCCAGCGTGCGGGTGAGCCGGGCGATGGCCGCCTTGCGGAGGATGACGCCGAACAGGGGGATGCGGAATTTCAACCGGTCCGCCATTTCCCTGCCCTTGTCCCGCGCCGCCGCCATCCGGCACAGGACGACCGCGGCGGCGGTTCCGATGCCGATCAGCCAGCCCCATTCCGCCAAAAATCCGCTCGCCTGCATGATGAGCCGCGTCACCGCCGGCAGCTCCTGCCCCTGGCTCTCGAACATGGAGACGAAGGTCGGCACGATGCTCGTCAGGAGGAACACGACCACCGCGACGGAAAACAGCAGCACGATGACGGGATACACCATGGCGGACTTCACTTTCTGCACCGTCTTGTGCTCCTTCTCGTAATGCCCGGCGAGCCGTTCCAGCGTTTCGTCCAGCCGCCCGCCGGCTTCGCCCGACATCAGCATGTTGACGAACAAATCCGGGAAAATGCGGGGATGGCGGCGCATCGCCGCGGACAGGGGCATGCCGCCGCTCACCTGATCCAGCAAATCGCGCAGCGCCGACTTGAGCGCCTTGTTGGCCGTCTGTTCCTCCATGATGTCGAGCGCCTTGTCGATTTGCACCCCGGAACTCAAGAGGGACGCGAATTGCCGGCAAAACACGGTGAAATCCTTCAGTCCGACCCGTTTGCCGAAGGGGATGTCCCGGTCCCAGAACCGCTCTTCCCGCTCCTGCACGCTCCGCACGTCCAGCTGCATTTGCCTCAGTTCCCGGATGGCCGCCTGTTTGCTGACGGAATGGATGACGCCTTTCACCTTGCGGCCGGCGGCGTTGACGGCCTCATAGGCGTAATTGGGCATGCGAATCCCTCCCAAAACGTGATCCGGTCGCGCACGAACCCGCGGCGTCCCTGCACCGGTCCGGTGCCGCCGCAAGCTGGCCCGAGCGCCGGCGTCAGTCGTCGCCCGACACCGCGCGCAGCAGTTCTTCCGTCGTGGTGAGCCCGGCCAGCACCTTGTCCAGGCCGTCTTCCAGCATCGTGCGGAACCCCCGCTCGCGGGCATGCTGCCGGATCGCCTCCGCATCGGCGTTCCGGGCGATGAGCCGCCGCAAGGCTTCGTCGGCCTTCAACACTTCGTGCACGGCGAGCCGTCCTTTGTAGCCGGTCTTGTTGCAGCTCACGCAGCCCTGGCCGCGCATCAGCATGACGGCCGAATCCCCGACTTCATCCGCAAGCAGCCCGTGGGCAACGAACAGCTGCCGTTCCTCCGGCCGCATGGGCACCCTCACCGCGCAGTCGCGGCACACCCGGCGAACCAGCCGCTGGGCGACGACGCAGACGAGGGAGGAAGCGACCAGGTACGGCTCCACCCCCATGTCCGCCAGACGGCCGATCGTGCCGATGGCGCTGTTCGTATGGAGGGTGCTGAGCACGAGGTGACCGGTCAGCGAGGCGCGCACGGCAATTTCCGCCGTCTCCGCATCGCGGATCTCGCCGACCATGACGATGTTCGGGTCTTGCCGGAGAATCGAACGGAGGCCCGCGGCGAAGGTAAGGCCGATGGCCGCGTGCACCTGGACCTGGGTAATGCCGTTCATGCGGTACTCCACCGGATCCTCCACGGTGACGATTTTGACATCGGGCCGGTTGAGCTGCTGCAGCGCGGAATAGAGGGTGCTCGTCTTGCCGCTGCCCGTGGGGCCGGTGATGAGGACGATTCCGTTCGGCCGCATTAGCGCCTGTTCGAACAGCAGGCGGTGCCGGTCGCTGAACCCGAGTTCGGACAGCTTCTTGATGCCGGCGGATTGATCCAGGATGCGCAGCACGATGCTCTCGCCGGTCACGCCGGGCAAGGTGGACACGCGGATGTCGACTTTGCGGGAATCGACGGTGATCTGGATCCGTCCGTCCTGCGGCAGGCGCCGTTCGGCAATGTTGAGGCCGGCCAAAATTTTGATCCGCGCCGTGAGCACCTGCTGCATATGTTTGGGCAACTGCCGTTCCGTGCGCAGCGCGCCGTCCACCCGGAAACGGACGAGCACCTGCGTTTCCTGCGGTTCGATGTGGATGTCGCTCGCCCGCTGCGCCACCGCCGACTGAATGATCTGATTGACGATGCGGACGATCGGCGAGGAGACGTCCTGCGCCTCCTTCACGTTGTCCTCATCCATCGGCTGCGCCAGTTCGATCATCATCTCTTCCACGGAATCCTGCATGCCGTACAGCCGGGACAACGCCTGTTCGATTTCCGACCGGGTGGCGATGACCGGCTGCACGGCGAGCCCCGTATAGAGGCGCACGTCTTCGATGGCGCCGTAATCGAGGGGATCCTCCATCGCCAGAAGCAGCTTCCCTCCGGCTTTGCGGAACGGGATGACGGCATGTTTCCGGGCGAGCGATTCCGGGACGAGCCGCACCGCGGCATCATCCGGTTGCTCGTCCAACAGGGAGACGGACGGATAACCGAGCTGGAATTCCAGCACTTCCGCGATTTGCCGTTCCGTCGCGTAGCCGTTTTCCACCAGGACGGCCCCGAGCTTTTTCTTTTCATGCACCTGCTGCCGCAGGCATTCTTCCAGTTGCTCGCGGGTGATCAATCCCTGGTTGACCATCAGTTCGCCTATCCGCATGGCGTCCATCCTCCACGGAAAGGTTCAGCGGTCCAGTTCGACAATCGGCAGCGGCGGGTAAAAATCTTTGTACAGCAACACCCGTTCGCCGCCTTCCAATCGGTACACCTTGGCCAGCAGCCCGTCCCGCCCCGTCCAGGACGGCTTGTAGTCCGCCTCCGGCCCGCCGTCCGACAGCGCGATGATGCCGGGCGGAAACCACTCGGCCGCCGCCACGATGCCGGGCGCCTGCCAATGTTCCGGCGGGCTGCCGACAAGGCGGATTTCCGGGATCCCTTCCCCGTCCGCCCCCGCTTCGATCCACACGTCGAAGCCGAGGCCGTTGTACAGCAGCAAGTCCCGGCTTGTCCCGCTCACCCGCGCTTCGAAACCCGGCGACGCCCCTTCCGCCAGGGTGAGGCCGACATGCCGCTCGACGACGCCGAAGCCCGTTTTCACCGCCGCTTCGTGCAGAAGGGAGGCGGGATAATCCCACCCTTCACCGGGCTCGTCCCCAATCCGGTCGCGCAGGGAAAACAGCTTGCCGGCGGCAAGCCTTGCTCCGTCCAGAAGCGACACGTCAACCGATTCGGACAGCTTCGCGGATCCGCGAACCGCCTTCAGCACCCCGGCTTCTTCCGGAAGCGGGACGTCGCCGTCTTGCGCCGCCCGTTCCCCGTCTCCTTCCGCCGCATCCGCTCCTTCGGCCGCATGCTCCGTCCCGTTCCCGAATCCGGCCGCGATATCGGCCAAGCCGCTGTCTTCCGGCGCGTCGAGCCCACCCGAACCGCTCACTTCCCCGTGCGTCCATGCGGCGATGCCGATCCACAGGGCGAGCGAAGCGCATCCCGCCGCCGCCGTCATTTTCAGCCGCCTGAACTTCTTTCCCTTGCCGTGCATCGTCTCCGCCACTCCTTCCCATCCGTCAAATCGCATCGAACAGCCGCAAAATCATCGAAGCTTTGGAATTGACCTTCAGCTTGCCGTTGATCCTGCCCACGATGACCCGCACCGTGTTTTCGCTGATGCCGATCGCCTTGCTGATCTGTTTGTAGTCGTAATCGAGCACCCAGTAGGACGCCACTTGGCATTCCCGCGCCGTCAGGCCGAACCGGCTGAGCCGTTCCTCCAGGGTCGGCTGCCCCGAAACGCGCACCGATTTGCAGAGCGTTTCATATTCCCGCTCCATCTTCATCGCGATGGCGTGCAGGAACGGTCCGACGCCGGGGCCGTGGGGCATGTCCGAAAACAGGAATCCGACATAACCGTCCACTTTCTTCCTGGGCCCGTGAATCGGAAAAACGAAGGCGTTCCAATCGCCGAGCGCATGGACGTGGCGCTCGTTCCGTTCCAGAAAGAGGGGACGGGAAAGTTCCATCGCGACGGAAAACGCGTTCACGCCCCGGCTTGCGAGGGCGTAACAATCGCCCGGTTGCAGCCCGTCCCTGGCTGCCTTCAGGATCGAATCCCCGTCGCCCCAGCGCTGCAAGATTTCCCCTTCGGCATTCGCCAGCACCACCAGGTGGGGGAAATCGAACGATTTTTCGAATACCGGTACAAATTCCCGGCAAGTTTGCATCAACATCTCGTGTTTCTCCTGGCAGACGCGGAGCGGCGTCCGGCCGGAAGATGCCGTCCGGCGTCTGCCGCCTGTCCGGATGGGCAGCGTTTCGCCGGCGGCCGCCGCGCGTTTCAGCCGTTCATGTTTGCGGCTGACCTGGTTCAGTTCCGCAAGCGTCACTTTCATCCACCGTTCTCCTCCATCGGACAATTTCGCTGGCGCGATTTGCCTATCCGTGTGCCATGCTGTCGCCGGTGACGCCTATGAAAACATATTTTGCGGAGACTTGACATCCTGCATATGCATTAGGACTTTTTACCCCCTATGTTCCTAGTTCTGTCAGACTATAAGGCATGACATGTGCCTAATTTTGTCGCCCGTTACAGGGAATTTTTCATTTCGACAAAAAGAAACTGCGGTCGCCAATCGAGGAAAATCGAATATCTGGGACTTTATGCCCATATAAAATCGTTTTTTTGTTCAATGAAACTTTTTTATCGACCGGACAAAAGAAAAAACCTTTCCCTCCCGCCCGGTGGCCGCCGAACGGGAGAAAAAGGTTCCGGTTTTGCAAGATCCGGATCGGCAGGCATTGCGGCCGCCCGAACCGCCTGCATCATATGCCGAAAAAGCCCCTTTCTTTCCATGCCGCACCATGGACCAGAAAGAAGGCTTTCCTATCGTCCTCAGATTTTGAGTTCGCCGAGACGGATCAATTCGACAACGGCCTGCGACCGGCCTTTCACGTTCAACTTCTGCATGACGTTGGAAATATGGTTGCGCACCGTCTTTTCGCTGATGAACAGCATTTGCGCGATATCTTTGGTGGTTTTATCCTGAACGAGCAATTCAAACACTTCGCGTTCGCGGTTCGTTAATAAAATGCTCCTGTGTTCGCTACCCTTCAATAGTGTCACCCCTCCTTGCTCGGGCCTTTTACGAAATTACAAGGTAAAGGGATACAGTCAAATCCATACTATGAAGGGCCGCGTGAATCGGTGAGCGGATTCGGGCAAAATAGGCGGTTCCGGCGCCCGCCCGGAGCCGCTTTGCCGTTACGCCCAAACGGCGCGCGTTCGCGAAGGGGGAGCGGCACATGCCGGACTCAATCGCCGGCAAACAGCTGCGTGAACATTTTGCCGCACGGCCCGCCGTCGACAATGCCGATGCCGATGCGGGTATACTGCGGGTTCAGGATGTTCTCGCGGTGTCCCCGGGAGGCCATGAGCGCCGCGTGGGCCGCCTCCGCGTCCCGGTTGCAGGCGATGTTTTCCCCGGCGGTCCGGTAACGGATGCCGAACCGGTCCAGCATGTCGAACGGCGATCCGTAGACGGGCGACTGGTGGGAAAAGTATTGGTTCTGCACCATGTCCGCGCTTTTCAGCTCGGCAACGTCGCTCATTCTCAGGTCGGCCGCAAGCGGATTCAGCCCGGCTTTCGCCCGCTCGCCGTTCACCAGTTCCAGCATGCGGCGTTCTTCAGCGCTGAGCGGAGCCCCTTCGAGCTCGGGTCCGGGTTCCGGGGGCGGCTCTTCGCCCGGCGCCTGCGGCGTCTGCGGCGTCTGCGGGGTTTGCCGTTTCCCGATTTTCAGCTCCGCGTACGCCCACAAGATGGCCTGCAACGTATCCCCGTCCACAACCCCCGTGGCGTTCAGCCCGTACTTGCGCTGGAAATGGGCGACGCCCTGTTTGGTCAACGGGCCGTAAACGCCGTCGATTTCCCCGGCATAGCTGCCCAGTGATTTCAGCATGCCCTGGATCGCGTACACATCCGGTCCGGCAGCCCCCGGACCGACGGCTCCGGCGGCCGCGGGAACGGTGGCGAAGGCGATCAGGCCGAGGACGACGGCGGCGGCCATCCGTGTCCATCCCATCCCGTTTTTGTGCTCCACGTGCGACATCTCCTTTTCATTGGCAATATTGGACGGTCCTATTATGCACAAAACCGGGAAAGGTTTAGACGCAAGCCGCCCTTCTGTTGACAGTGATAATCGTTTTCATTTAGTATGGAGAAGAAGAAAGTCGCAACCGGCATGGATGAAGGGAAGGCGGTCCGGAAAGGACAGGGCAGCCCGTTCATCCCCCGGAGCGAATAAGCCGTCGGATTCCTCGCGAATGCGAGTTTTTGAAAACAACCCCAAACTGGAAAGCCGGGTGCTTCCGCACCCGGCGATTTTTTTGCGCTGCGGTGAAACGGAACCGGTCAACGATCGGTGCCCCGCCCCGCCAACGGATGCAGCCAGGGCGGCGCAGGCGGGCCGCCGCGCTTCGGCCGGCGGGGAGCGATTCCGGCGACAACGGCGATCATGGCGGATTGGGCTTCGGCCAGAGCGCGGAGCTCTTGCCGGATGAGGGCGGCCGGCAGCTTCGCTTCCTCCGCCGCATCGGCGGCGCACTCCAGCATGCGGGCCACCGCCGTCTGGCTTCTGGCCAGCGCCTCCAGCATCGCAACCTGCGCCTTGAGCGCGCGGCGGTCAGGAAGCCAAAGCGGCCTCATTTGCCGTCTCCGCCAAAGCCGCCTTTGGCCTCTCCGTCCGCGCCGCCGAACAGATCGCCGAACAGTCCGCCTGCGGAGTCGCCGTCTTCTTCCTTCCCGCCGACGAGCAGTTTCAGGTGGCGCGCGAAGCCGGTCTCCATTTTGACGATGCCGTCGATCACTTCGATCAACCGTTCATGCACGGCGAGGGATGCCTTGAGCTGGTCACGGTGCCCTTCGAATCCGCCGTCCTGCAGGAAAACCCGGATCCAGTTCCGGCTTTTCTCGGCTTCATGCGCCTTCGCTTCCAGGATGAGCGCAATCTCCCCCTGATAGCGCGTGAACACATCGATCATCCGCAGGTACAGATCCGTCCGGTCCATGTTCACTCGTTCCCTTCCGCAAACGGAATGTCTTTCAGAACGATCTCGAGCTGGTCTGCGACCGCTTCCTCCAAATCCCCGAGGCTGCTCAGGTAGACGGCGACGCTTTGCATGACGTCAAGGGCAAGTTCCAGCGCCGCTTCCCGCTCGCCCAGGTCCGGCCCGTGATCCGGCAGCCTGCCGATCACCCGGCTCGCATGCACCGCCGCATCCCGTTCCGCGGCCAGTGTACGCGCCAGTTCGTAATGGGATTTGACCATGAATTCCATCGACAGCGTCACATGGTGTTCCATTCGGGCATCCCTCCCCCGTCCGTGAGAGCCGGCCGCCTGCCGGCATCCATCCGCCGTCCGTACTGTCAGCATATGTTGCCGGACGTCTTCCGTGACATTCCGGCATCACTCCTGCAGCAGCCGGGAGGCGATCATTCCTTTCCGTCCGTCCCAATCTTCCTTGAAAAGGGCAAACAGAAACACGTCCTCGTAGCCGGCGCCCCTGCGGATGTGCCGGCGCAGGCAGCCTTCCAGGCGAAACCCCATTTTCTTGTGCAACCGGTAACTGGCCACGTTGCTTGACAACACTTCCGCGCACACTTTGCGAAAACCTTCGACGTCGAACGCCTGCATCAGGCCGAGGCAGGCCAGGTAGGTGCCCGTCCCCCGGGGCAGGTTGCGCTCCCCCAGGTAAAATCCCCAGGAGCAGGTGCCGTTTTCCCGGCTCACATCCGAAAACCGCATGATGCCAAGGGGTTTCCCCCATTTTTCAAACACGTAAAACAACCGGTCTTCCCGCGCCAGCAACTCCGCAAACCAGCGATCGTGTTCCTCCGGCGGGATCGGCCGGTCGGAACGCATCACGGCGCGGACCCGTTCCGAATTCCGCCATCTGAGGATCAACGCTTTGTCCGCCGGCGTGACGTCACGCAGCCGGTATATGCCCGTCATCGCCCATCATCCCACTCACCGGCTGCGGCGAGCAGCTGCCGGATCTGATCGCGGCCGAGCGGCCGCACCCGATGCGAGCCGTACGTGCCGGGCCGGGCCTGCCGCGCGCCGGCATACGTGCGGTCCCTGGCGCCCGCGGGAGGAAGAATGTACATGTCGTCGGTTTCCAGCGCCGTATGCGATTCTTCTTCCGTCATCAGTTCTTCGTACATTTTCTCCCCCGGTTTCAGTCCGATGATGTCGATTTGCACCGATCCGGGGTCAAACCCTTCCCGGGATGCCACCATTTCAATGACCGCGCGGGCCAAATCCCCGATGCGGACGACGGGCATTTTCAGCACGAAAATCTCGCCGCCCCTCGTCTGCCGGAGCGCCTCGATGGTCAATCCGACGGCCTGGTCCATCGTCATCATGAACCGGGTCATCTGCGGATGGGTGACCGTAATCCGCCTCCCCTTGCCAAGCTGGTCCAGGAACAGCGGAATGACGGATCCCCGCGAACCGATCACATTGCCGAATCGGACCATGGCGATGGACGTGGCCGGATTTTTCAGGTGCGAGCGGGAGACGATCCGCTCCGCGATCAATTTGGTGGCGCCGTAGGCGTTGGTCGGTGAAATCGCCTTGTCCGAACTGGTGAACACCACCTTCTTCGCACCCGCCGCCTGCGCCGCGCGGACCACGTTCAGCGTCCCGATGATGTTCGTGAACACCGCTTCCGACGGGTTTTCTTCGCACGTTTCCACCCGCTTCATCGCCGCCGTGTGAAACACGTAATCGATTTGCGCCAGCGCCGATTCCACCCGCGGATAATCCCTGACGTCTCCCACCATGAATTCGACGTTGTCCGGCGCGCCGAGCCGGTTGCGCATCTGAAACTGTTTGTATTCATCCCGGCTGAACACCCGCACCAGGTTCGGCTTCTCCGCCAGGATGCGGGAGACGAGCCGGCTTCCGATGGTGCCCGTTCCGCCGAAAACCAACACATTTTTTCCCTTGAAGAACACAGGCATCATCCTTTACCCGATGTAAGGTCCGGACGGGATTGCACGAAGGATTCGGTCGTCCAGGCGGCATACGTGCTCCCAGCTGAAGCGCATGCGCGCGAAAGTTTGTTCCGTGGCGATGTGGCGTTTCAATCCCTTTTCCAGAAGATAAACCTCACGGCCGCTCCCCTGGACAAGGATGCCGTTCAAACGTCCGGCCAAAAGATCCCGATTGCCGCTTTCCCGCCCCCCGCCTTCCGGCAAGATGATGGGATGGCCGGAAGGAATGCGGGCCAGTATGCGGTCGTCGACACGGCAAACGTCATCCCAGCGCCAGCCTGACGCCGCGAAAACGTCCACCCCCGCGATGTGCCGTTTCAGCCCGTTTTCGATCCGATACACCTCGCTGCCGCTTCCCTTGACCAGCCGGCCGGCGAAGGCCGAATGCAAACTTCCGGCGAGCCGGCCGGTCCATTGGCCGATCAGCCTGGCCAGCACCGGCCCCGACAGGACGACCGGATAGGCGCCCTGCATGAACTGCCGGCGCGATTGGCGGAGGACGCCTGCCAGCTTGCCGTCCACGATGACGGCGCGGAGCAGGCTGGCCAGCTTCTCCGGATCGTCCTGCACGAAGGGCGCAAGCCCGTCGTAATAGTCGTAATAACGGTCCGGCCGCCGGTCCCTGAGGACGAACAGCGGTTTGCCGAGCACGAGCGCCTCCAGGCCGACGGTGGACGATTGCACGGCCACGGCGTCGACGGATGCCAAATAATCGGCCAGTTCCACGTGTTGATCGATGACCCGCGTGCGCGGAATTTCGCGGAAGGCTTCCGCATATTCCCGCACGTTGCCCCTTCCGATTTCAAGCGGATGGGGTTTGACGATCACCTGCATGCCGTACTTCACCGTCAGCCGGCGAATGAACGCATGCCATCTGGCGGCTCCGCCCGACGGCTGGGTGGCCACCAGCACCGTTCTTTGCCCCGGATCGAGACGTTCCCCGCGGAGCACCTCCTCGCGGGTTCTCGGCACCCGCGTGCGAAGCAGGTCATGGCGGGGATGTCCGGTGACGACGATCCGTTCCCGTTCCACCCCGCGTTTCAGATACCAGTCGAGTTCGGTGCGGCCGTAAACGGCCATGCGGGTGGCGAAAACGGGCATGTACGCTTCTTCGCCCATGATCAGGCCGTGCTGCAGGCAGATGGACGGGATGCCCTGCGCTCCCGCCGCCAGCACGAGACAGCGGCTGAGCAGGTCTTCCGTCGTGCCCACCAGAACGCAGGAGACCGGATGGACGCGAAGCAGACGGCAGACGGCTTCCAACGTATCCGCCATGCGCGGAAGATCGTCGAGAAAACGGGCGACGATTTCGCCGGCAAACGGGGGATCCGGGATCCGGAACGCGGATGCCGCCTGCCCGGCCCGCCTCGACAAGAGGCGGACGGCCGTCGACACGTCCGCCGCGTAATCGTGGATGTTGAGCAGCGGATGGCCGAACAGGGTCGGCGGGCCGCCGCGGCCGAGCAGCAGCGTCTCGCCCCGGGCAAACAGTTCATGATAATGGCTTGCCGGCAGGCGAACGTAGTCGACGTGGACGAGCAGGCTGCCCTGCTGGCCCCTGTGGGGCTCGCCAACGGCGGGCGCCAGCAGGCGGGCGAAGGCCGGCCCGATGTCTTCCCGGCGCCGGATGGCCATCGCCGCGCCCGCATAGAAATCCGGCTCCCGCATCCGCTCTTTCAGCGGATCAGGCAAGTATTTGTAGAAATTGGCGAGCAAGGGGAGCGGAATGCGCCGGTAGACGACTTCCCGGAACGATTCCGCAAAATCATGGAACAGGTTCCAGTAGTGCAGCAGATAATCGGCCATGGCACGGTCACTTCCCGTGCCCGATCAGGGCAGCCAGACTTTCCCGGAGTTCCTGGCACGTTTTTTGCGGCGGCAGCATGCGGATGAGGGCGCTCTTCTCCTCGCTGAACATCTGCTGGTGGAGCGAAACGGTGGTGATGTAGTTGTAGTCCAGCACCTCGGGGAGCGGATGAAACGGCCACAGCTGGTTCAGCCGCCAGAAGAAGCGGGCGTCCCCGATCCGGTAATAGCGCGGATCTTCGTCCCAGAAAGCGCCGAACCGACGGTACACTTCGGGGAGGATCGAACGCCGGTGCATCACGGAGCAATGATCGACGATGCAGGGCGCCATGCGGGTCACCTGGGTCGCCGGCCGCTCCACGGTGCGCACAATCCTGCCGTTGTCGTCCACATAGCGGGTGACGGACGAGGAATACACGATCTGGACGTCGGGGCGTTCGTCGAGATAGTTCGACATGCGTTCCAGACGGTTCGGATGATAGATGTTGTCGTCGGTCAGGTACGTGATGTACTCGCCTCTGGACAGCCGGATCGCCTGGTTGATCAACACCGAGTAGCGCGTCTTCTGCGCCCGTTCCTCCACCGATTTCACCCCGCTCCTGTAAAACCGGACCCGCGGGTCGGAGAGGAACGGCCGGATCACCCGCTGGGTTTCAGCGTCCGAATTGTCGTCCATGAGCAGCAGTTCGAGATCGCCCATCGACTGATTGAGCGCTGCCCGGAGCGCTTTGCCCACGAAATGCGGCTTGTTGTAACTCGTCATGATGATGGACACTTTCACCCCGGTCCTCCCCTTTCGCGGCCTTGATCAGGTCTGCGCGTCCAGGGCCCCGTCTTCCAGCCCTTTGGCATACCCGTCGTTGAACCCCTTGTCGTATCCGGCATCATAGGCCCGATTGTAGGCATCGTTGTATTTCCGCGCAGCCAGGGCACCGTCCGCCGCCGGTTTCTTGCGCGGGATCCGCTTGCCTTTTCCGGCTCCGGCGGACACGGTTTTCTTGGTTGCTCCGCTCCTCGCGCCGGCGGCGGCGGGTTTTCTTCTTTTCACCATGGTCATGCTATCCTTCTCCTTTCAATATCCTTCATGAAAACATGACGTTAAGCAGCGCTTCCAGCCGCTTCTCGTAGGTGTGGTGTTTCAGGGTTCGCTTCAGCCCGCTCTTGACAATGGCCATTCGCTCATCCTCGCGGGCAAGGTAATATTCGATTTTGGCGATCAGTTCTTCCGGCGATCCGTACGTGACGATCTCCCGGCCGGGCACGTAGTGATTCTGCAAATCGAGCCGCACGTCGGTCAGTTGCAGGGCCCCCGATCCGGCAATCTCGAAGGTGCGCGGGTTGACGGAGTGGGCCGGGATGCGCCGGGTGTTCCGGTTGTAGCTGTCGTCGTCGTGCGACCGGTGCAGGTTGATGACGATTTTTGCACCGGCATAATATTCGGCCGTTTCCGCCGGCGTCATCCACTGGCCGAGGCGGATTTTGTCGGCGAGCAGGTGGAAGTTGGCCAGGCGGTCCCACCACCAGCCGGTGATCAGCACGTTTTTCGTCGCCAGATAGGGCGCGATCGCGTCAAAAAACTGGATCCGGTTCCAGTACCCGCTGCCGATGAACAAAATGTCGCAACGTTTCGCCGGATCCGCCTCGCGCGGCCGGTAAACGCGGAAATCGTTGGCAAAGGGCAAATAGTGCACGCTTTGGCACCCCATGTCCCGGTAGAAGGGCACGCAGGAAAGTTCCAGGGTGAACACGTGATCGTAATGGACGGCGAACAGCCCGGTGACGTCGGTGTAATACGGATCATCCGTCATCCATACCGCCGTGCGCACGCCCATCTCCTTCACCTTGAGCACCTTGGAGGCCTCCAGGTTCATGCCGTTCAGCACAAGCATGCCGTGGGGTTTCTCCTGCCAGACCACCTCCGGGATGTTGTCCGTCGGCCGGCAGACGGTCACCCGCGTGACCATCCTGCCGAGCGCATCGACGATCGCTTCGTCAAGGGGGGCATAAGGCACGCCCATGCCGGTGGTCACATACAATAGATGAGCATCCCGAACCGGATACACTTGCGACGCATGCCAGGAGAGGAGCGCATCGCACCATCCCCGGTGATGGCCTTTCGGGTAACCGTTCCGGTAACCGTCGGCATGGCCGATCTCCCGCGCCGCGCGAACCGCCGCCTGGATCGCGGCGCTCTGCCGGAGTAGGCGTCGCCGCCTTGCTCTTCGTTTCCAGATGGCATTCCGGCGTACGGACAGCGTCTTTTTCATCCCCAAACACCTCCAGGTTGGCTCAAAAGTTGAAACATGCGGTTCAGGCGATGGACGTACGTGTGATTCCGGAGCGTTTTTTTCAAACCGTTCACCGCCCGATCGCGGCGAACGTCTTCTCGGCTCAGGAAATAGTCGGCTTTCTCCGCCAATTCTTCCGGGGAAGAGAACGTCTCCAGGTCCTGCCCCGGCGTATAGTGGCGGGAAAGCTCGGCGCGTTCGTCCACCAGCTGCAACGTGCCGCAGGCACCGATTTCGAACGTCCGTGGGTTGACCGACAGCCCCGGGAAGCGCTGGCTGTTGCCGGATTCCTGGTCGGACCGGTGCAGGTTGATGACGATGCGCGCTCCGCTGTAAAACAGCGGCGTCGTCAGCGGGTCGATGCCCGTGAGCCAGATGCGGTCTTTCAACCGGTGGTAGCCCGCGAGATGTTGCCACCCTCCCCCCGCGATCAGCACGTTCCGGCGGGTCAGCAAAGGAAGCAGCCGGTTGAAAAACGCCAGCCGGTTCGGGAATGCCATGCCGATAAACAGGAGATCCGTCTGCATGGCGGGCGGATGCCTCGGCCGGAACAGATCCGGATCGGCGGCGAAGGGCAAATAATGCACCGAGCGGCAACCCGCTTCCTCGTACATTCTCACGCAGCTGATTTCGTGGGTGAACACGACGTCATAATGGGTGGCCATCACACGGGTCTGGTCGCTGAAATACGGATCGTCGGCCACCCAGACCGCCGTCGGGATGCCCATGGCGCGAATGCGGTCGATCTGGTCCGTGCTGACGGAAAAAATACCGTTCAGCACGAGCACGAGATCCGGCCGGTGCAATTCCGCCAGGAGGGCCACCGGATCGCCGCTGGTCACGCAAATGGCTTCCCGCGTGAGCTTGCCGAGGGCATTCATGATGCCCCGGTCGATGGTCCGGAAACCGGGCGTGCCCTGGGAGACGTACATGACCGTTTTGTCGTACGGCACGATTTGCGCTGCCGGCACGGTGAGACGCTCATGCACCATGCTGCAGCGGCCGGCATGGTACCCGACGGAGTAGCCTCCGCCGTAACCTGCCGCATACCCGGCTTGCCGGATTTGCCAGATGCGTCTCGTTCGGATGTGCTCACGTCGCATTTTTCTTTGTGGGCGCAATTTTCTCTTGGCTCGCATCGATGCTCTCCTTCCGTGAATCGCTTCAGTGCGCCGCCAGGCATCGGGCGAGGGCGTCCCGCCAATCGGGCAGCGGCTTGAGCCCGCTGAGCCGGATCATCATCGGATCGAGGGCGGAAAATTTCGGGCGCGGCGCGCTTGCCGAAAGTTCGGCGGAGTTGATGGCCGTGACCGGAACGTGCGCCAGACCGGCCAATCTGAGCACCTCCACGGCCTGCTCGTACCGCGAGCAAAAACCGGTGTTGGCGGCATGATATGTGCCATACAGATTCGTGCGGACGAGTTCCGCAAGAAAACCGGCCAAGTCCGCCGTGTAGGTGGGCGAACCGATTTCGTCGCCGACCACCCGGAGCGTCCGCCCTTCGCGGGCCGCCCGCAAAATTTTGCCGACGAAATTGTTCGGGCCGCCGCCGTACAGCCAGGACGTGCGCACGATGAAACTCCGGTGGTGCAGATGACGGACGAAGCGTTCCCCTTCCAGCTTGGAACGGCCGTACGCGTTGATCGGTGCAGGCGGATCGGTTTCCCGGTACGGCCGGCCCAGCTTGCCGTCAAACACGTAGTCCGTGCTCACGCAGGCCAGCTTGGCGCCCGCCTCTGCCGCCGCAACCGCCACGTTGCGGGTGCCGAGGGCGTTGACCCGGTACGCCTCGTCGGGTTCGATTTCCGCACGGTCCACCTGCGTGTAGGCGGCCGCATGGATGACCGCATCGGGTTTCACCGCCAGCATCATCCGGCGGACCGCTTCCGCATCGGTGACATCGAGTGCCGCCCGGTCGCAAAGTACCGGTTCGGCACTTCCTGCCAGCGCCTTCGCCAAGTCGCGGCCAAGCTGTCCTCCGGCACCTGTGACCAGCACTTTCATTCGCCTTCACCGTCCAGGAGCGGTTTCCACCAGCCGGCGTTGGCGGCATACCATTCAATCGTCTTCCGCAGGCCGTCCCGCAGGGAAACGGAAGGCGCCCATCCCGTGTCTTTCCGCAATTTGCGGGCGTTGATGGCGTATCTTCTGTCGTGGCCGGGCCGGTCTTCCGTGAACCGGATCAGCGATTCCGGCAGCCCCAGCTCCCCGAGAATCATCCGGACGATGTTCAGATTCGTGCTTTCGTTGTTGCCGCCGACGTTGTACACTTCCCCCGGAGCTCCCTTCTGCAGAATGAGATCGAGGGCTGCGCAATGGTCCCGGACATGAAGCCAATCGCGGATGTTGCTCCCGTCCCCGTAAACCGGAATCGGTTTTCCGCCAAGGGCGTGGATGATCGTTTTCGGAATGAGTTTTTCCGGGTGCTGGTACGGGCCGTAGTTGTTGCTGCAGCGCGAGATGATGACCGGCAGGCCGTACGTTTTGCCGTAGGCGCGGACGATGAAGTCCGAAGCCGCTTTGCTGGCCGAATACGGGCTGTTCGGCCGGGCCGCCGTCCGTTCGGTGAACGATCCCTTTGCCCCGAGGGATCCGTACACTTCGTCCGTGGAAATGTGCAGGAACCGTTTCACGCCGCTTCTCAGCGCCTCTTGCAGCAGCGTGTGGGTGCCGAGCACGTTCGTACGCAGGAACAGCTGCGGATCGGCGATGCTCCGGTCCACGTGGCTTTCGGCCGCGAAATGGACAATCGTGTCCACGCCTTCCGCCAACAGGCTCCCGACGAGTTTGGCGTCCAGAATGTCGCCGCGGACGAACCGGTACCGGGGGTGGGAAGCGACATCGCGCAAATTTTCCGGATTCCCGGCGTACGTAAGCAAATCGAGGTTCGTGATGAAAAGGTCTCCGTCACCGTAACGCTCCAGCATGTGGCGTATGAAATTGCTGCCGATGAAACCCATGCCGCCGGTGACGAGCAAATGGTTCATGGCGTTTCTCCCCCCTCCTTTCCGTCTTCCCGTTCCATCCGTTCCGCCGCTTCCCGGAGCGACGCGAACGTGCCGGCGTCCGTCCACCAGCCCTGCAAGATCCCGTAGGTCAACTTGCCTTCCCGGGCGTACAGGGCGTTGACATCGCTGATTTCCAGTTCGCCGCGGGCGGAAGGGGAGATGGCGCGAATTTTGTCAAACACCCCGGTATCGTAAAAATAGATGCCGGTGACGCAGTAGTCCGATTTCGGGCATTCCGGTTTTTCCTCGATGTCCCGTATGCGGTTCCCCTCGATGACGGGCACGCCGTAACGGCGCGGATCGGGCACCTTTTTCAGCAGTAACCTGGCGCCTCCCGGCTGCCGTGCGAACGTCTCCGCCTCCCCCCGCAACGAATCTTCGAACAGATTGTCGCCGAGCAGCACCGCGAACTTCTCCCCGCGGGGAATGAACGGTTCGACGAGGGACACGGCCTGTGCGATGCCGCCCGCCCGTTCCTGGACGAGAAAGGCCAGATGCACGCCCCATTTTTCGCCGCTCGCAAAGTAATCCACGTACTGTTGGGCGGATTGCTTGCCGATCACGGCGATCAGTTCCCGGATGCCGGCTTCCCTGAATTTTTCGATGGCATACTCCAGCATCGGTTTTTTTCCGACAGGCAACAGATGTTTGTTGACCAGATGCGTCAAGGGATACAGGCGCGTACCCGTTCCTCCCGCCAGAATGACTCCCTTCAACCCCATCATCCTTTCACGCTGGTCGAACGTTCAAATAAACATGAGCGGATCCGCGCCAAATTTGTCGATGAACTTCTGCCGGTTGGCGGCGAGAAGTCCGGCAAGTTCCGTTTGCGGCATTTTGCGGAAGCTGGCGCTGCCGTGGTGGTGCACGTAGGTGTCCCCCGCCACCATCAGACGCCAGCCGTCTTGTCTGGCGCGGTAGCAATAGTCGTCATCCTCGTAGTGGCCCGGCGCATACCGTTCATCCAGCAGGCCGATGCGATCGATCACTTGCCGCCTGATCACCATGCACATGCCCACCAACCGGTTCACGCCTTTCCACTTGCCGGGATCCGGCCGGTTCGCTTCCCGGGTCATTTCGTGGAAAGCGGTCAGGTCGGCGTAGCCGAGCGGATGGTGCTGGATGCCGCTGGCGTAATTGGTCATCGGGCCGACGATGCCGATGTCGTCGGCGCTGTACAGGCAGGCCAGCATGTTGTCCAGCCAGCGGCGCGACACGATGATGTCGTTGTTCATCAGCACCACCGTGTCGCCGGCGGCGAGTTTGATGCCGGCGTTGGCGGCGACCGGAAACCCCCGGTTGCGAGGCAGGGAGACGAACACGATCCGCTCTCTGCGGCAAAAGTCGGCCGTGCCGTCCGTCGAACCGTCATCGGCCACGATGATTTCATGGGGACGGTCCGTAAACCGCCGGATTTCGGAGATGCAGTGGCCGAGCAGGTGCAGGCCGTTCCAGGACGGAATGACGATGCTCGTCAGGTTCATGCCGTCCCCCCTCCCGCCGCAACCGCCGCCTTCGCGCCGCCGGTTGCTCCCGGCATTCCCGCCGCCTGGCGGTTGCGGATCGTGTCGCCGAATCCGATGCGCGGGCCGCGGGCCTGTTTCAGCATGTGGATCGCCTCCAGATGGTCGCCGATGATCAGTTCGGACACCGGGTTTTCTTTGCCCGTGTTCGTTTGCCTGCGTTTGTTGGCGGCAATCACGTCCACGGAGCCCGGCGCCGTCACAACAAGCCCGCGCAGCACCGCCTTGACCAGGGCGCAGGGCGGCACCATCAGATCCCGCGGCCCGATTTCGAGGATTGCGCGGCGGGACAAGGCGTGGGGAACCGCCGTAAGCGAATTGGCCGCCAGGTCGGCCCGGTCCAGGCAATGGTTGAGAAACGCCTTCATCACGGTGACGTCGTCCCACCGGCGCATCGGCCCGAGAAAGGGCGTCAGGTCATTGAGCGCCACGTCCGCCCCGCGATGGACGGCATCGATGAACGGCAAAAGCTGTTCGGCGCGGATCAGGATGTCGCCGTCCAGAAACAGGACGATGTCCGCGTCCGTTATCTTCGCGCCCAGGGCACGTCCCACATCATGGCCGAGGGCATCCGGGTAATGAACGACCGTTGCACCTGCCGCCCGCGCAACGGAAAAACTTTCGTCACGGGAACCGTTGACGATGACGACCATTTCCGAAAGGGGAAGGCGGGCAAGCTGCGCAAGCACGCTTCTCAGGGTGGCGGCTTCGTTCATGGCCGTCACCACCGCTCCTACGGATTTGCGGGTCGGCATGAGCACGAAACCGGGTCTTCCCGTATTCGCGGCGGCCGCGTATCCGCGCAGGAATGCTTGCATGTTGGCCAGATACGCGCGCATGGTTCGGCGGGTGAGCCGGCGCCTGCCCCAAAACCCGCACCACGCGTCATTCAGGCTGCGTGCGTCCGGCGACCGGATCGATCCGCCGGACGAAAGCATGAGTCTGCGCGCCGCCCTGCGGCCTGCCCGGTATGCGCCGGCCAACCCCGCCTTGAGCGGGAAGCCCGCCTTTTTCATCCGGCGCATGCCATCACCTCACTTTGCTCCTTTGGCGATGCAGATCGGTATATCCGCCGCGCGGGCCCTGTTCTTCGATCATGCGGACCATCGCTTCCAGGTGATCGCCGATGATGAGCCGTTTGAGGGGATCTTCCCGCCTGCCGCGCCGCCGGACGGGATTGGACCGTCCGACTTCAACGTAAGCCGCCCGGCTCACGGACAGTCCCTTCCGGACGGCGGACGCAAGCGCCACGGGCGGAACGGCCAGGGCGGAAGCGCCGACGGATTCCAGCATGCGCCTGCTGATGGCATGGGGGATCGTCGTCATGGACGAACCCGCCAACATCCGCCGGCGCAACACGGCATTGAGCGCATGTTTGGCCACGACGACGGGATGCGGACGTTTCGTGAGCGTCCTGCCGTTGTACCGGTTGAGCGCCACGTCGCATCCCTGCGCGACCGCTTCGACAAACGGCCGAAGCTTCCCGGCCGGGATCACGATGTCCCCGTCCGTGAACAGCAGAACGTTTCCTTTCGCATGCCGCGCGCCGATGCCGCGGCCCACGTCATGGCCGAGCGGATGCGGGAAGGCGATGACGCGGGCGCCCATCCTCCGGGCCGTTTCTTCCGTCCCGTCCGTCGATCCGTTGACGATGACGATTACTTCCGTCTCGGGATGGACGTTGCGCGCCTCCCGGATCACCGCGGCGATCGTCCGCCGTTCGTTCATGGCCGGGATGATGACGCTGACGTACGGGTTGGCGCTGTTTTCGATCGGTTGCAAACCGCTTGCGGCCGCTTTGCCGGACGGTTTGCGCGACGCGCGGACGGACGGCTTGGGCTTTCGGCGAATCCGGCTGCCGGTTTTGGCCTTCCCGGTTCCGCGGACGCGCGGTATTGCCCGACGGCGGAGGGCTGCCGATCGTGTGGGCGGCATGTGCTTCACCTCCTCTTTCCCCCACATTCTATGTCCAAGGCGACAAGCCGTAACGGCAATCGTTTACCGGGTGGACATTCCGGGCGCTTGTCCGCGCGCGGCTCGCCTTCCGCATGCGCCCGCACGATTCCCCCGAAACGCGACAAGCCTTGGCGCGGCGCGGCATCCGGTTCGCCGGACGCGTGGCGAACAAGCGGGTTCAGCGGGACGAAAGCCGCTTTTTGCAAAACAAAAAAGGGCGGCGGCTATGCCGCAAACGCCCGTTGGCAACCAGGGGATTCGCCCGTTTTCCCTTCCGCGTGGCCGGTTTATGCCCGCGGTTTTCCGCGTCTTCGTTTCCGTTTTTCGGGAGCCGCCGGTTGCTCCCCTTCCGGGGACGTATCGGAGGCCGTTTCCGCGCCTGTGTCCACGAAAGTTCCCGCACCCGTTTCACCATCCGTTTCCTGCGCCGCGCCGCTTTCCGCGCCCGCCGCGGCCGGCGCTTCCGATTCTCCGAAAGGTCCGGGTGCCGGCGGAGCTTCCGTTTCCGAACCCGCCCCGGCTCCCGTCACGGCCTCATCCGCAACGGCCGGGGGAACGGCATCGCCCTCCCGCCCGCCGGTCATTGGTGCGAACGTTGCCGCGGCCAACCCGGCAACGGGCTGCAGGACGGCATCCGCGGCCGATCCTTCAACCGGTGATTCGGCCACGGCCGCAGATGCACCGCCGGCATGCAGGGACACCAATCCTTCTTCCGGGCTGCCGGACGGCGGCGTCACCGGATCCGCATCCGATCCGCCGGCATGCAGGGACACCAATCCTTCTTCCGGGCTGCCGGACGGCGGCGTCACCGGATCCGCATCCGATCCGCCGGCCGAAGGTTCCGTCGTCTCTCCCGCAACCGTCCCCCCGGAATCCGGATCCCCGGAATCGGCGAAGGCCGTCCGCCCATCGGCATCCGCCCGACCGTCGGACGCGGGTTCGGCCGTCTGGCCGGGCGAACCGGTTTCCGCGGCGCGCCCTCCATCCGTGTTCCAATCCGGACCCTTTTTGGCCGGACGTTCCCCGCTGCCCGCGGCGATGAAGTGCAGCTCGGCTTCGGCGTCTTGCTCTCCGTCAAGCCGAATGACCGTAAATTCCGCGGAATAGACGGTGTTGCCGGACAGGAAGGCGAAGGCGGGGACACCGGAGACGGAGGCGGTTATCGCATACCGCCGGTCGGCGAACGGAAGGCGGAATTCCACCGGAACGCGCACCTGTCGCTCGCCCGCGGCGAACCGGAAAGGCACGATGCCGTGTTGCTGCAGGGCATCGTTCTCCGCGGACCGAACCGGCGTGAACGCCAGGTGGAAGGGCTCGATCGCACGATCAGCCAGATGCCGCGACGTGACCGCCATGTCGGCCAGTTGGGCGGAACCGACGGCGCCGTCGGCCAGATGCGCCGCGAGAACCGACCGCTGCGCCAGATGGGCGGAACCAACCGCTCCCTCGGCCAGATGCCGGCCTTCGACGCTGTGTTCGGCAAGCGCCCCGCTTTGCACCGCCCCTTGCGCCAGATGGACGGCTTCCACCGCCCCGTAGGCCAGGTGGATGCTGCCGACGCTTCCGCTGGCCAGCTTCTCGCCCGTCACCGCCTGATCGGCCAGATGATCGCTTTGCACCGACTGTTGCGCCAAATGGACGGCTTCCTCCGCGCCGGACGCCAGATGGATGGCGCCGACGCTCCCCGGAGCCAGCTTCTCGCCCGTCACCGCCTGATCGGCCAGGTTCGTGTTCAGCACCGCCTCGTCCGCCAGGTGATAGGCTTCCACGGCGCCGACGGCCAGATGGTCGCTTCCGACGCTTCCAGGAGCCAATTTTTCGCCCGTCACCGCGCCGTCGGCGATCGATTCGGTGCCCACCGCCCCCGCTTCCAGTTGCTCCGCACCGACGCATCCGGCCTGCAGATGGCGGCGTTCCACGGCGCCGTCCGCCAAATGTTCCGCGCCGACGGCATCCGTCTTCAGTTGCAGCGAACCGATCGACCGCTCCGCGACATGTTCCTCGATGATGGATCCGGGTTGCAAATGCCAGCCGGCCACGCTGCCGTCCGCCAGTTTTTCCGACGTGACGGACTCATCGGCGATCGCTTCCGCAGTCACCGCGGCAGGCATGATGTGGCGCGCTTCGACCGCGTTCGGCCGCAAATGTTCGCCGGACACGCTTTCCGCCGCCAGATGGGTCGCCGTCACTTGCGCCTTGCCGATGTGGCGGCCGCGCACGCTGCCGTCGGCCAGATGCGCCTCGCCCACTGCACCCGGCGCCAGTTTTTCCGCCGTCACGCTGCCGGATGCCAGCTTTTCGCTTGTCACCGCTCCATCGATCAGTTTCCCGGCCGACACGCTTTCGGTGGCCAGTTTCGCCGTCGTGACCGACTGGTCGGCCAGCTGCCGGGCGGTGATGGCGCCTTCCGCCACATGCCGGCTCTGTACCGCATCATCCGCCAGGGCGGACGGGCCGACGGCGCCCTCGGCCAGATGTTCAGCCCCGACGCTGCCAATCTTCAGTTTGTCGCCGTCCACCGTTTCATCGGCCAACGAATCGCGGGTGATCGATCCGGGGGCAAGATGCCGGCCGTCAATCGTGCCGTCCGCCAGCTTGGCGCCGGTCAGGCTTCCGTCGGCCACATGATCGCCCGTCACCGCGCCGCGGGCGATCTGCAGCCGTCCCACGGCTTCCGGCGCCAAATGTTCCCCCGTGATCGCCTGAAAAGCCAGGTGCGGCGTACCGATCGCCTGCCAGGCGATTTCCCGGCCGGTCACCGAATTTTCCGCCAGGTGTGCGCCGGTCAGGCTGCCCGGCCGGATTTTGCCCGCCGTTACGGCGCCGTCGGCCAGTTTCTCCGACGTGACCGCGCCGTCGGCCAAATGCCCGGCCGCGACGCTCCCTTCCGACAACTTGGCGGAGGTGACGGCGCCGTCGGCAATTTTGGCGGCGGTGACGGAGAGCATCGCGAGATGGGTTTCCGTCACCGATTCCGGCGCGAGATGGGCGCCGGTGATCGTCTGTTTGGCCACGTTTTCTCCCTGGATGGTGCCGATGCCGATGTGCGAACTGTCGATGGACCGTTTGACGATCGTTTCCCCGGTGACCGATTGCGGCGCCAGATGGGCGCCCGTCACGGTGTGCGGCGCCAGCACGTCGCCGGTTACCGCGCCCGGGGCCAATTTGTCCGTCGTCACGCTGCGGTCGGCCAGTTTTTCGGCGGTCACCGCCTCATCCGCCAACTTTTCCGTGATCACGGCGCCGCCGGCCAACTTGGCCGCGTTGACCGCCTCGTTGGCGAGGCACACGTCGGTGACGGCCCCGCTCTTGATCTTTTGGGTCGTAATCGACTGGTCCTGGAGCAGTTCGCCGGTGATGGCCTGTTCCCGGATATGGATCGTCTCGATGGATCCTTCGGCAATTTTGACGGAATCGATCGTTTTGTTGGCCAGTTTATCCGACGTGATGCTGTTGTCTGCCAGTTTGTCGCCCGTAATGGTGCGGTTTTTCAATTTGCTGCCCGACACCGACTGGTCCGCCAGATGGATGTCGTCAATCGCGCCGGGTGCGATTTTGCTTGACGTGACGCTGCCGTCCGCCAGTTTGGCGTGGGTGACGGCGAAATCCCGCAGCGTCTGGGTGCCGATGGAGCCGGGCCGGATTTTCGATTCGTCGATCGTCCGGTTGGCGATTTTGCTGCCGGTTACCGCTTCATCCACCAGGTCGTCGGTGTAGATGATCCCTTTGCGCTCTCCCGGCGCACGCCATCTGACGGTCTCGGTGCCGGCGATTCCCCCTGCCAGAAGCGGACCGGTTTTGCCGCTTGCGGCGCGGATCCGGCTCGCCGTCTCTTCCCGTTCCGCGGGCGGCGGCACCGGTGCGGCGGCGTTGTCCTTGTTCGCCGGGTCCGCCGTCGCGCCGGATGCAACCTCCGGCCGATCCGCTCCCGTTTTGGCGCCCGCAACCGCCTTTCCGCCGGCGATCGTCTTCACCGCGGTCCCCGTCTTTCCGTCCGGGGCGCCCTTGCCCGCCGGTTTCGCGGCGCCCGCCGCGCGACTTCCCTGCCCCTGGGCGATGCGGGTCGCCTTCGCCTGGCGGGATGCCGCGGCTTCTTCAATCAGCCTCAGTTCGTCAATCGCCCCGCTCACGACCCGGTAGGTTCTCCGGGCTATCCCCTGCCTGCGGCTTCTCAACTTGCTCGCGCTTCGCTTCGCCATGGATGACTTCCTCTCCCGTCTGAAAAGCTTCTTTCCTGAAACATCGCCCGATCATGCGGCTCGGGAACTCCCCGATGCGGCGCGCCGCCCCGCTCCGCACCGGCTCCGGCCGCCCGCGGCGCGCGCATCCGTCTTGCATGATTCATCGCATGCCGGACAAATGCCATTTTCCGTCATCCGTAACCTATGCGAATGTCCCGCCGCATGCCACCTGTCCCGGCAAATATATGCGAATACCCACGATAAAGCGCCATCTGCCGTTCCGCCGTGTGCCGCCAGGTGAACGATTGCCGAACCATCTCCGCTCCCCGTTCCCCCATGGCACGCCGCAACGATTCATCGGACAGCAGCTTCGCCAAAAGTTCCGGAAGCCGGCCGGCCAGCTCGCGCGGCGGCACGAGAAAGCCGTTTTCGCCGTGAATCACGATTTCCCGGATGCCGCCGATCCGGCTGGCCACCACCGGCACCCCGCACGCCATCGCTTCCACGTTCACGAGCCCGAACGCCTCCTTGCCGACCGACGGGACGACGGCGACGTCCGCCGCCCGGAACCATTCCGGCATTTCCGAATAGGGAACGTACGACAGAAAGCGGACGGCATCCGGCGTCCGTTCGCCCAACCGGTGCAGTTTGCGCACGTACGGCGTCAACCGCTCCGAACCATAGAAGGCGGAACCGGCGACCACCAGCACCGCGTCGGGAATCCGCCGGATCACCTTGCGCCAGCACCGCAGCAGCACATGCACCCCCTTGATCGGAATGAGCCGACCGGCATACAGCACGATCCGCCGTCCGGCCAGCCCGTGCCTCGCCTTGAACGCCTCCCGCGCTTCCCGTCCGCCGGGTTCCCATTGGGAACGGAAACGCTCCGGATCCGTTCCCAGCCGGTTGACCAGCATCTTTCCCCGCATGCGGGGAAACCGCCTGGCCAGTTCGCCGCGCAGGAAGGCGCTGTTCAGCACGATCCGCCTTGCCGCCTTGAGCTCCCGGGCCAGCCGTTTCTTCGAAATGCGTCCGGGAGACACGAACGTCAAGGAATGCAGCGACAGCCACACCTCCGCCCGGGGCGCCGCCCGCTTCACGGCCCGGACGAGGCCGGGCCGGTTTTCGACCTGCACGAGATCCGGATCCAGCTGCCTGAGCCGCCTCAGCACCGCGGCCCGGTAGCCGGCGGGTGTTTTTGCGGCCGGGCGGATGTGGGTCACTCCGTTCACCCTTTCCGTCGGCTTCAGCCCCTGCCGGAATTTCGAAAACACGTACACGTCCGATTCCGCCGCCAGATGCCGGCTGATTTCGTCCACGACCCGTTCCACCGAACTGCTGAAGTCCGAAGGAAGCGCGAACGTGCCCGGCGTCACGACGGCCACTTTCGGCAACCCGACCGACCCTCCCAACCGTCAACCGCTCCTTTCCCTCCGTCCATTCGCCTGCATGTCGTCTGAACCGCCAATCAATGCATTTTACACGGAAAGCGGGCAAAAGGAACAAAAAAGGGGCCATTGTCCGCACCCGCTCACCCATCCACCCGCCATGTCCGCGAATAGGATGAAGCGAGGAGTTGAGGCCGATGACAAAACGATACGTGGGCGTTCTCCTGAACAACCGGATGTACAGGGGCATTGCGTCGGGCAAAACGGGTCACGAGGCGCTGCTCAATTACGTGGCGGCGGCGGCCGAATACGGCGTCGAGCCGTGTTTCGTGCGCCTGAAAAACCTGCGTCCCGGAGCCAGGCGAACGACGGGATACGTCTGGCAGGACATGCGGTTTGTGAAGAAAACGGTTCCCATGCCGGCGGTGGTGCACAATCGGGCCATTTTCAAAAAGAAAAAGCTGAACGACAAGCTGATCAGGCTGGCAGCGAAGGGCATATATGTCTACAACGGCATCAACCGCCACGGCAAGGTGCGCATCCACCGGCTGCTGATGGAAAACGTGCCGCTGCGCATCCATCTGCCGGAAACGATGGAGGCGACGCCGATCAACATCCGCGAGATGATGAGACGGCACGACGAGCTGATCCTGAAGCCGAACAGCGGCAGCATCGGAGAGGGCGTCATGATGCTGAAACGGGGGGACGGCGGCGTATGGCGGCTGGAGACGTCGGCCATCGGGCGCGAACCGGTCCCCGAACCCGTCGATCTCAAGCGCCCGTTGCCGAAACGCCTGCTTGAACGCATCTACATCCGCCGCTATCTGGTGCAGCAGCGGCTGCCCCTGGCCACCTGGGAGGGACGGCCGTTCGACATCCGGGTGTCCGTCCAGCGGGGACGCTCCGGCGAGTGGCAAATCACCGGCATGGTCGGCAAAGTGGCGGCAGAGCGGTCGTATTTGACCAACGTCGCCCGGGGCGGCATGGTGATGACGGTGGAAGACCTGCTGGCCAAATTCCCGGCCCTCGACCCGGAACGGGTGAAAGACGACATCGGCCGATTCGGTCTCCGGGTTGCGGAGCATCTCAGCCGAAAATTGCCCCGCCTGGCCGATCTCGGGCTCGACGTGGGCATCACGGAGGCCGGTTTCCCCATGTTCATCGAATGCAACGGGCGGGATTTGCGATACAGTTTCCTAAGGGGCGGTCTCGTGCGGGAATGGATCGGCACTTACGCCAATCCGGTCGGATACGGCGCCTGGCTGCTGGAAAACCGTTCGAAGCGAAAGCGGTGACGGATCGCCCGTGCAACCGGGAGCGGAAGGAAAGCGGAAAAGGCGGTTCGGGGAAGGTGTGGCGAAACCGGGAACGAAGGCGCGGACAAGGTGCCCGGACGTCTCGAAGCATCGGCGAACGGCCGGGAATCATGGCGCAAGTCCGGGCAAATTCCCGGCCTTCCCCTTTTTTGCGGAACGACAGGGTTGCCACCGGCCTTGCATTTGTGCAAAGATACGGGTAGACTCGGCAAGACTTGCAGCAGCCAGAACAGGGGAATGAACTGCCATGTGGACAACACTTTTTCGCCTTATGACCGAACTGTCTTCCCGCAAATGGGTGTCACGCGCCGCCGGCAAATTCGCCAATTCCGCTTTCAGCAGGCGCATGATCCCCCGCTTTGCCCGCATGTACGGCATCGACCCGACGGAAGCGGAACTGGCGATGGATCAATATCCGTCGCTGAACGCCTTTTTTACGCGCCGCCTGAAACCCGGGCTTCGGCCCGTCGATCCGGCCGCCGACACCGCGACGAGCCCCGTGGACGGGCGAATCACGGGCATCGGCACGGCGAAAGGCGGCACGCTGCTGAACGTGAAGGGGCAGGACTACGACGTCGAAGCGCTCCTGAACGGATCGCCCCGCGCCGTCAATTACCGGAACGGGTTTTACATCGTCATCTATCTGAGCCCGTCCGACTACCATCGCATCCACAGCCCCGTAACCGGCACCATCGTGGAAAAGGAACACGTGCCGGGCCGGGTGTATCCCGTCAACGAGTTCGGCATGCGCCACATGAAACGGACGCTCAGCCGCAACGAGCGGGTCATCACCTACATTCGCCACGACCGGGGGGAAGCGGCCGTCGTCAAGGTCGGCGCCATGAACGTCAGCAGCATCCGTTATGCGGACGGTCTCGGCAACCGCATCGCGAAGGGCGATGAACTGGCCATGTTCGAATTCGGATCCACCGTCGTGCTGCTGTTCGAACAGGGCACGTTCCGCCCGAGGCCGGATTTGATGCTGAACAGCAAAGTGAAGATGGGCGAAGCGCTCGGGGTGCTTACGGAAAAAAACACCGGAGATGCCGGCCGCTGATGCGAAGGCCGGTTCCCCGGCGTTTTTTCTTTTTCCGTCCCGTTTCCGCCAATGACCGCGTACGGCTTTCCGGCGCATCCCGCATTCCGGCCGTTCCGCTCGAGGCGATCCGTGTCGCGGCGCGTGTAACCGCGGGCCGCCATGCCGGCTGCCTGATTCCGCCTTCCGCTGCACAGCGGGCGGCCGGTGACGCCGTTCAAAGCGGTTCGCCCAGCGGGATGCGCTTCAGAATCTCCGGTTTGACCAAACGCACTTTCTCTCCCGTGATCTTCATCAGCACCTTGAGTTGCATCGGTCCGGCAATGTGCCGGCGCATCCCGCCCTGGATCAGGTAGACGGCCGGCCCTTCACCTTTGAGCAGCATGCCGTCCCGGAGCCAGCTGACCCGCGGACGGCAGTCAATGCCGCTTGTCCGCCGGATCAAGGCGGCGAGTTCCGGAGCGGACAGGCGGAGAGGATACAGGCTTTGCAGCGCCTCCATTCCCGCCGTGTCCCGCATACGGCGCTCCATGAGGGCGAATGCCCATTCGGCCAGCTGTTCCGGATCGCCGGCGGGCACCCCCTGCCGTTCGAAAATCGCCGAATAAGGCCCCCTCAAGACAAGCAGGGGACTGCCGGCCATAAGCGCCTCCAGGCCGACCGTGGAACTTTCCGCGATGGCGCAGCCCGCGTGGGGCAACACGTCATAAAGGCCGATGCGCCGCGGGATGAGCGTGACGTTGCGGTGGTCGCCGGCCATTCGCGCGTATTCGGTCATCTTCTCCGTCCGTTCTTCAAGCGGATGCGGCTTGATCAGCACGCGCAAACCCGGTTTTTGCGCCAACAGGCTGACGAGCCGGCCGATTTGCTCCGCCGGAAGATGCGGCTGGGTCGCCACCAGCACGCGCCATTCGTCCGGCGGAACCCCGAGTTTGGCCGCCGCCGTCCGCTCCGGTTTCGGCGTTGCCGTAAAAATCGGGTCAAATCGCGGATGTCCCGTCAACGCCAACCGATGCCGTCCGACCCCCCGCTCCGCATACCAATCCATGTCCGCCGGACCGTAAACGCCCTGCACGTCCGCAAAAACCGGCATGTACGACTCCTCCAGGGCGATCACCCCGTGCTGCAGGCAAATGACGGGAATGGCCCGGCGCCTGGCGGCGAGGGCCAGCACGCGGGTGAGCATCAGCTCCGTCGTGCCGAGCAAGAGGCAGCCCGGCGGATGTTGCTCCATGTAACGCTCCGCCTGGACGACCAGCCGGACCATCTCCGGAATGTCGGCCAGAAACCGTTCCCTGAGCGCCCCGTCCACGAGCAAAGGATGGGAAGCGGCCCGGCGGAACAGCTTGTCGGCCAGGCGGATTGCGGCCTTCGCCGTGCGGGCCCAATTCTCCCCGTACGCCTGCAAATGATGGATCGGCAACCCGTGCCTCGCCCCGCTTCCGCCGCTTCCCGTGCCGTCGGCCACGATCACCGCTTTCTCCGGCCGGAAATATTCGTAATAGACGGATTCGGGAAACCGGAGCAGGCTCGTGCAAATCGCCACATGCCTGCCCCTTGCCCGGGACGCGGCGGGAACCAGCTGCGCGCGGATCCGTTCGTCAAACGCCGGCTGAATGGTCCTGATGCCCGACGGAGCCGGTTGCCCCTCCGTCGGCAAAACGGCGAACCGGCTTCCGCCGCCCGTGCCGGCCTCGATCCGCCGCCGCAAATCGTCGCTGACGTATCGGTTGAAGTTTCCGACGAGCGCCAGGGGAATGCCGCACACCCGCAAACGCCCCATGGCGTCCACAAAATCGAGATACAGCGACCAGTAGCCGCCCGGTCCTTGTTCCATCGGTACGCCTCCCGCCATGCCGGCACGCCTTTCCGGCCTGATGTTCCACCGTATGCCGGCACGTACGGAAAGGGCACGGTAACCGACCCGCCGCTCAAACGCCTTCCGCCAAAACTTCCTCCGCCGCGGCGGCCAGCCTGGCCACCCCTTCCTCCATCTCGTCTTCTTCCAGATGGGCAAATCCGAGGGCAACCGCCGGTTTGGCCTGCCCCACGTACGTTTGACGCAAGTCGCGGACGACAAGCCGCCTCCGGGCACAAGCCGCGAGGAAGCGGTCGAAGGCTGCGCCGGAACCGCGCCACTCCGCGTACACATAAAGCCCCGCATCGTTCGGATGGACGGACAGTGCCCGCCCGGCGCGTTCCCGGAGCAGGCATTCCAGCCGCTCGGAAAGCCGCATGTTCCGGCGGCGCATGCGGCGCAGGTGGCGTTCGTATCCTCCGCCGTTCAGGAAGGCGGCGAGCGCCCGCTGCTCCAGGATGGCCGTCGGGTGGGGCTCATACAGCTGCTTCGCCTTGCGAAACGCCTCCTTGAGCCCAGGCGGCAAAACCGCATAGCCGAGCCGCAGATCGTGCATCATCGTGCGGGAAAACGTGCCGACGAACACGACGCGTCCCGACCGGTCCAGCGTCTTGAGCGGCTCGATCGGCTGGCCGCGAAAGCGGAATTCGCTGTCGTAGTCGTCCTCGATGACGAACGAGCGGTGCCGCTCGGCATATTCCAGCAGCCGGAGGCGGCGCTCGAGGGGCATCACCGCGCCGGTCGGGAACTGGCGTCCCGGGGTGACGGCGATGAGCCTGGCCGATTCGGGCAGCGCGTCCGTCTCGAGGCCGTTCCGGTCCACCGGACAGGGAACGATCATGCCTCCGGCCGCCCGGACGGCCCGCACCGTGCCTTCATACCCCGGGTTTTCCACGACGGCCGGCTCGCCCGGATTCAGGATCAACTGGATCAGCAGAACGAGCGCCTGGTGGGAACCTCCGACGATGACGATGTCATCCGGGTCTGCCGCCAGCCCCCTCGCCCGCCGCAAATGCCTGGCGATGCCTTCCCTGAGCGGCGCATGTCCTTCCGCCGCATGGACGTCCGCCCGCTCGGACCGGTATTGGCCGCGAACCTGGGCATACAGCAGACGGTTCCATTCCTTCACCGGAAAACGGCGCAAATCGACCCTGCCCGGCGAAAAATCGATGACGCCCGGCTCCGTCTCGCCCTCCGCCGGTTCCCGCAACGGGCTTCCGCCGTCCGCCCTGGCGGAGGGCGGCCCCGGCGAATCCTTGACGGCGGGCAGCGCCCTGACCCGTTCTCCCCACGCCGACAGCGTCTCCCCTGCCCCGTCCGGGGGCAGGGGCCGCGGGTTTCCGCCCGTATGGACCGCCACCGTGCCGCTGGACGGAATCGCCTGCACGTATCCTTGCGCCTGCAGCATCTCGTAGACGGTGTTCACCGTTCCGCGGGACAATCCGTACTGGGCGGCCAGCGCCCGTGTGGACGGCAGCCGGCTTCCCGGCGGAATCGTGCCGCCCATGATGCTTTCCCGCATCGCGTGAAACAGCGCCTCGGTTTTCTTGCCGTATTTCATCAGATGGGTTTCATAGGGCAATTGCCATTCCAAAATCATTCCCCCCGGTGGCCGCAAAAACTGGTATAGTAAACTGAATATAAAGTGGACCTTTTTTGTTGTCAATTTGCAGGATAAAATGGGAAAAACAACGGAAGGAAAAAGGGGAGGAACGCGATGCGCAGAAAAGAATTCGGGATGCATGACCGGGAAGAAATCGAAGCCTTTTTGCGGGAGATGGATCACGGCTTTCTCGGAACGGTGAGCGATGCGGGCGAACCGCGCGTCACCCCGCTCAATTATGTCTATCACAACGGAAACGTGTATTTTCACGGAAGCCGGATCGGGGAAAAAATGCGGTCGATTGCCGCAAACCCGAAGGTTTGCTTTTCCGTGGCGAAACCGTTTTCGCAAATTCCGTCCTACTGGATCGATCCGGATCTCGCCTGTCCGGCGACCGTCTTTTTCAAATCGGTGCTCATCACGGGCACGGCGGAAGAAGTGGCGGATTTGGCGGAGAAGGCGGACGTGTTCACCGCCCTCATGAACAAGTTGCAGCCGGAAGGCGGCTACGCCCCCATCGATCCCGACGACGAGCGTTACCGGAAACAGCTGGCGGGCACCGCCGTCGTGAAAATTCGGGTGGAGTCGATGAGCGCCAAATTCAAATTCGGGCAAAACTGGAACGAAACGCGCCGCGAAACGATCACCGACCGGTTGCTCGAACGCGGCCATTCGCTGGACGAAGAAACGGTACGAATGATCGGACGATACTGTCCGTTCCACCGGGAAGGCGAATGAATGCTCCCCGGTCGTGCGGTACGGTTCGGTCCACCGGGAAGGCGAATGAATGCTCCCCGGATGGTCGTGCGGCACGGTTCGGTCCGCCGGGAAGGCGAACGGGCGCGGTCCGGATGATCGATCGGTGCCTTCCTGCCGGAAAACACGAATGAACACAGACCGGCGTGCCTGGGCGAAGTTTCGTTCCGTTTTCGGCAATGGTTGTTCTTGACAATGATGACGATCACCCGGGATTTTGATATAATGTCCTCATGTTTTTTCCGGGTCGGACCGCCGCACGAAACCGCGGGGCCGATACCAGCTTGATCGGAAGGATGGAGAACGATGAATCCCCTCGCCAGGCAGCTGAACGAAACCCTGCAAAAGGAAAATCCGCATGTGTTCGAGATGTTGTCGGAAATGGGAAAACAGCTGTATTTCCCGAAAGAAGGCATCATCAGCCAATCTGCGGAAGCCGGACGCAAGGCGACAAAATACAATGCCACCATCGGCATCGCCCTCGAGCGAAAAAAGCCGATGCATCTGAAGATTCTTCAGGACACCCTGTCCGCCTACGACCCGAAGGATCTTTATCCTTACGCCCCCCCGGCGGGCAAACCGGAACTGCGTGCCGCCTGGCGGGAAAAGTTGCTCAAGGACAATCCGTCCTTGCGGAACAAACCGTTCGGCAGCCCGATCGTCACCAACGCGCTCACCCACGGGCTGTCCGTCGTGGCCGACCTGTTTGTTGACGCCGGCGACGCGGTGATCATGCCGGACAAAAACTGGGAAAACTACGAACTTACCTTCTGCCTGCGCCGCGGCGCGCGGATGGTCAATTATCCGCTGTACAATGACAAGGGCCTTTTCAATGCGGAAGGGTTGCGGGAAGCCGTGCTGGCCGAGAAGGATCGCGGCAAGGCCGTCGTCGTGCTGAACTTTCCGAACAATCCGACGGGATATACGCCCACCGTTGCCGAAGGCGATGCCATCGTCGAAGCCGTCAGGGCGGGTGCGGAAGCCGGCATCAACGTCGTGGTCGCCGTCGACGACGCCTATTTCGGCCTGTTTTTCGAGGATTCCATGCATGAATCGCTGTTCGGCAAATTGGCCGGGCTCCATCCCCGGGTGCTGCCGATCAAAATCGACGGCGCGACCAAAGAGGACTTCGTGTGGGGCTTCCGGGTCGGCTTCGTCACGTACGGCGGCGGATCGGAAGCGCTTCTGTCCGCCCTCGAGCAAAAAACGCTCGGCATCATTCGCGCCACCATTTCCAGCGGCCCCCATCCGTCGCAAACGTTCGTGCTGAAGGTGCTCCAGTCGCCGGACTTTGAGACGGAACGGCAGGCCAAGTTCGCCATCATGAAACGCCGGGCCAACCTGGTCAAGGAAGTGCTGGACAGCGGCCGGTTCGACGACGCATGGGACTATTACCCGTTCAACTCCGGCTATTTCATGTGCCTGAAGTTGAAGAAGGTGAGCGCCGAAGCGTTGCGCACCCGCCTTCTGGATGAATACGGCGTGGGCACCATCGCCCTCGGCGAAACCGATCTGCGCATCGCCTTCTCCTGCCTGGAAGACGAAGAAATTCCCGACTTGTTCGACATCCTGTACAAGGCCGCGAAAGAACTGGAACAGCAATAAGCCGGCCAAAGCTGCGGGAGGATGATGCCGGGTGCCGGCTTGATTCCCACTTGTTCAGTTGAATAAGATGACGCAAGGAGCGGATGACGGCGTGATGACCGTCGTCCGCTCCTTTGCCATGGTTGATTGAACCCCCGTTTTCCCCCCTTTCCGTTCCGCAATGTCGCCGTACAAGCCTCATCACCTCCTCAATCGTTCCGTTTTTCACCGATCGGAAACCCGATCGTTCACAAAGACCAGATGGCCGGTCTCCGGCTGCCCGGCAACATGCCCATCCTGTCCGCGTATCGGCTGAACAGCCTGCGGATTCCCCTTATCGTGCGCCAAAATGCGCGCCTGGACACCGGTCTGTCACCTCCCTCTGCGAATGAAAAAAGCGCCGCCGCCCCCCCTGACGGGAGGTGCGATGGCGCATGCTTTGCGACCCATACTTATTGGAAAATGAGTGAAATTTGCTTCTCGAGACACATCCTACCATATTCCCAATCATTTGTAAAGCGCGAATAAGAGAATGGAAGTATCGTGATCCACGCCGATTGGTTCGAACCTCGCATTTTTTTCTTTTGCTTTCGGTGAAACATTCCTTCGGATGCGTGCTTTCCGGCCGCGGGATTTGCGGCGCCACGAGATTCGGCCCCCGCTGGCGGCAGCAATTCGGGTCCGATATTCTTCTCCCGTTCAGCCGGGCAGGGCTTCCGGCGGATTCGGCGTCCATTCCGCGAAATCTCCGACTGCCCGGGCACCGCTTCCGACGGCGGCTTCATGTCGGGTCCGGTTTGCTTTTCCCGTTCAACCGCCGGGTTTTTCTCCGGATGCGGCATTCGTTCAGCGATAACTTCGGCGGCTTAGGCTCCGCTCCCGACGGCGGCTTCAAGTCTGATCCCGCTTCTGCTTTTCCTTCAGCCAGCGCGGAGCGCCCTTGTTTTTGGTGTCCCGGTCGCGTTCCCTCCGGCGGCCGGTTTCCGGTTTCTTGCCGCGGCTTTCGGGCGGTTTCGCTGGCGGTTTGACGGGCCGCTGGCGCAAACCGGATGCCGCAAGGGAATCCGGGCTTCCGGACTGACGCGCATCACCGGATTCTTGTGCGCCGGCAATTGCCGGTTCCGTCATCCGTTTCTTCCGGTCCGGTGTTCCTCCGGCATCCGGACGGCCTTTGGCCGTTGCGGATGCGGGCCCAACCGGCACCCATTGCCCGTGCGACAGCGTCATTTGGCGAAGCGGCAATTGCAGCCGTTTGGCCAGTTTGCGCAAACGGGCGGTTTCGGAAGGCGTCGCCAGCGTCACGACCGTGCCCGTCCGTCCCATCCGTCCGGTACGGCCCGCACGGTGCAAATACGACCGCTCATCCGCGGGCGGTTCAAAGTTGATCACGTGGGTCAGGTGCGGCACGTCGAGTCCCCGCGCCGCCAAATCCGTCGCGATCACGAGCGTGACCGTTCCGGCGGACAGCCGCCGCATGGCGTCCGCCCGTTCCCGCTTGCCGGCGTCGGCATACAGCGGCTCCGCCGCAATGCCGGCATATTTCAGCTTTGCCTCGATTTCACCGATCCGGTCGGTTTCCCCGACGAACAAAATCGCCGTCCGGGGATTCACCGTCCGCACGAACCGGCGGACCCAATCGATTTTGTCCCGCCGGTCGCACACCGCATATTCGTGGGTGACGCCGGCGAACACTTCCGCCTGGGACTGTCCGCCCGGACGCACCGGGTCATTCATCCATTTCGCGGCCATGTCGTTCGTTGCCGGACCGATGGTCGCCGAAACGAAGGCCAACTGTCGGCCGGGCGGCAATGCCGCCAGCACCGCTTCCGCTTCCTCTCCCGCGCCGGGCTGGAACACCTGGTCGGCCTCGTCAACGACCGCAAACCGAATGTCTCCGGTTTTCAATTTGCCGAGGCGAAGCAGTTCCGCCAGCCTGCCGGGCGTGCCGACGACGAGCGGCGGCCGTTGTTTCAGTTTTTCGATCTGGCGCTGGCGGGAAGCGCCGCCGATCAGTCCCAGGGTCCGGTTTCCGCCGGCCAGTTCCGCGGCCAGACGGACAATCTGCATGGCCAGTTCCGGCGTCGGCGCCATCACCAGCCCCTGCAACCGGTTATCCTCGAGATCGATCGCTTCCAGCATCGGCAACAAATACGCCAACGTTTTTCCCGTTCCGGTTCCCGATTCGATAATGGCGTCTTTCCCGGCCATCAGCACCGGGATGGCTTTTCTTTGCACGGGTGCCGGTTCAACGATGGACCGTTCCCGCAATTTCGCGCAAAATGCCTCGCGGACACCCAGTTCCCGAAAACCGGAAACCGTGCCGTCCGGTTTGTCCGATGACATGTCCATCATTCCTTCCCTCCAATCATCCGTCGCGTTTCCCGCAACATGCCGGACTTCCGGCGATTTCTGCCGGCCGTTTCGTCCGGCCCGTCGCGCGGTCGATTTCACGGCTGTTGCGTTTTCCCGTGTCCTGCTTTCTTCCACCGGTCGGCTGAACGGCCTTTCCCGCCGTCCCCGTCCGGATTTTCCGCTTCTCGTTTCGCCGGTCCGTCACTTGCGGTCCAGCAATTTTGCGGCAATGCCTGACAGCTGATTCGGAAACGCCTGCATCAGTTTGGCGCCCCAGGAAGCGGCAAGCGGCAACGTAATGTCCGCTTTGCCCGTTTCCAGCGCCCGCAGGACGGCCCGCGCCACCCGATCGGGCTTGATCATGAACGAACCGACATTTTTGACGTAGTTTCCGGAAGGATCCGCCAGGTCGAAAAACGGCGTGTCCACCGGGCCCGGGTTGACGGCACATACCTTCACGCCCGTGCCCGCCAATTCCGCCCGCAGGCTGGTCGTGAGCCCGATCGCGGCATGTTTGCTGGCCGAGTAGGCAGCCGATTTCGCCGTTCCGATTTTCCCCGCCACGGAGGCCACGTTGACGATCACGCCGCTCCCCGCCTCCAGCATGCGGGGCAGCACCGCCTTGATGCAGCGGACGAGGGCCATGTAGTTCAAATCGATCATCCGTTCAAACTCGGACAGCGGCATGTCCAGAAATGACTGAAATTTTCCCGCCCCCGCGTTGTTCACCCAGCCGTCGATGCGGCCGTGGGCGGCCAATATGTCCTTGACGGCACACTCCACCTGTCCGCCGTCCGTCACGTCGACGGCAAGGCAGAGCACATCCGTGCGGCCGAGCAGCCCGGCCGTTTCCTCCAGCTTGTCCTTGCGTCTGGCCAACAGTACCGGGACCGCTCCGGCTTCTCCCAGTTTGATCGCCACTTCCCGTCCGATCCCGCTCGATGCGCCGGTTACGGCCACGACCTTGCCCGCCAGTTTGCCCATCGCTTGCTTCGCCTCCAACCAAAAACGGCCGACACCTTTCGGCCGGCCGCTCTTCCCATGCATCCATTTTACGCCATCGGATGAGGAATGTCCAATGCCCGCTATTTTTCCCGACCGGCCAACCCTCTGCCGTTCAAGGCGCTTGCATGTGAGCGCTTTATGCTATAATGGATGCATTCGATGACCGAAATGACTGTCCCGAGGAGAGAACCGGATGCCCAACCTGTGGACCCACAACATTTTCGGCGACGGAATCGCCCGTGATGCCGGCATGCACGATTGGCTCGACCGATCCGAACTGAAACAGCTTTACCATCTCGGCTGCCAGGGGCCCGACTTCCTTTTTTATCACCGTTTCCTCCCGTGGCAGGGCCAATCGCTGATGAATGAGCTCGGGACCCGCATGCATCAGGAGTCGTGCGGCCCCGTTTTGATGCAAATGGCGGATGCCGTGAAGAAAGCCGGAGGAACCCTTGCCGATCCGCTCACCGTGTATGTGGCCGGCTTCATGATGCACCATGTGCTGGACCGCAACGCGCACCCGTACATTTTTACCAAATCCGGATCTCGAAAGTGGGACCATCAACGGTTTGAAGTGATCATCGACACCCTGATGGTCAAGCGACATCTCGGCCTTGATACGTGGCGAACGCCGGCCTGGAAGCAAATCGATGCGGGCAAGCGGCTGCCCGATGCGGTCGCCGGAATGCTGCAGGACATCGCACTGGCCCACTACCCGGACATCGCCAATCAGATCGGGACGGAAGACTGGCATAACGCCTACCGCGACATGATTCGCGCCCAGAAACTGTTTCACGATCCGTCAGGCATCAAACGCATTCTCACCTTCGGCCAGATCGAACCGCTCGTCTACAAGCGGCGAAATCCCGAGCGGGATTGGCTGAACGAAGCCCGTGCTCCCTGGCGCCACCCCGCCATCGAGCATGAAACTTCCACCAAGTCTTTTCAGGACTTGTGGGAAGACGCCGTCAGGGACGGCCGCCGGGTCATCGACGCGGCGATCCGCTTTTGGCGGGAAGGCGGCGATGAAGCGCGAAACGCGCTGACTGCGGAAATCGGCAACCGCTCCTATGAACACGGCCGGCCGCTTGAGGAAGGCCTCACCATCCGGTTCGAGGAACCGATCTGGTAACCGGCAACGACTTGGCCGAACATTGCCCATGAACAGCACCGCCTCCCGGCGCCGTCAGCCCGTATGGCTGATCGGACTCGCCGGAAGGCGGTTTTTTCTTGAAACCGGATTTTTTCGGGTTTCAGCGGGTGCGAAGCGCATCCGGCGTGCCCGAGAGACGATTTTTCCGTCTCTCAGCCGCACAGAAGCGCCGTTGCCCGCCCCGAGAGACGATTTTTTCGTCTCTCAGCCGCACAGAAGCGCCGCTGACCGCCCCGAGAGACGATTTTTTCGTCTCTCAGCCGCGCAGAAGCATCGCTGACCACCCCGAGAGACGATTTTTTCGTCTCTCAGCCGCGCAGAAGTGCCGCTGACCACCCCGAGAGACGATTTTTTCGTCTCTCAGCCGCGCATTAGCGCCGCTGACCGCCCCGAGAGACGATTTTTTCGTCTCTCAGCCGCGCAGAAGCGCCGCTGACCGCCCCGAGAGACGATTTTTTCGTCTCTCAGCCGCACAGAAGCGCCGCTGACCACCCCGAGAGACGATTTTTTCGTCTCTCAGCCGCGCATTAGCGCCGCTGACCGCCCCGAGAGACGATTTTTTCGTCTCTCAGCCGCGCGCAGGCGCCACGCGCCGGGGCACCCGCCTCACGCCGTCGCCAATTCCCGGTCCGCCGCTTCCGCTTCACGGCCGCCCTTCTCCAGATTGACGAACATCAGCATGACCATGCCGCCGATGATGAAGATGAGCAGCGCCAGGATGCCCATCCGGCTCGATTTGAACAGCGTGCTGGCCAATCCGAAGACGAACGGGCCGAAGCTGGAGGACAGCTTGCTGGACACGCTGAGAAAACCGAAAAATTCCGCCGACTGCCGCTTCGGCACGAGCCGGCTGAAGATGGAACGGGCCACCGCCTGGCTGCCGCCCTGCACGAACCCGACCACGATGGCCAGCAGATAGAAATGCAGCGCCGACGTCATGAAATAGCCGAGGGAAATGATGATCGCATAGACGGCGAGGGAAATGTACAGCGCCCGCTTCGACCCGATCCGCTCCGCCATCCGGCCGAACAGCAGGGTGCACGGGAACCCGACGAACTGGGTGATGAGCAGCGCCGCGATCAGGTCGTTCGTGCCGATGCCGATCGTTTTCCCGTACATCGTCGCCATCGTGATGACCGTGTTGATTCCGTCATTGAACAGCCAGAAAGCGATCAAATATTTCACCAGTTCCGGAAAGCTACGGATGTTGCGAAACGTACGAATCAGCCGGCCGAACCCGGCGGCGGCGTATTTCCCCGCGGAAAGGTTCACCGTCGCCTTCGGCAGAAACGGCCCGACGTTCCGGAAAATCGGCAGGGAAAACAAAAACCACCATACCGCCACGGACAGGAAGCAAAGATACGTGCCGTGCAACGTGCTCTCGAGGCCGAACCAACCCGGTTTCATGATCATCAAAAGGTTGACCGCCAGGAGCAGCCCGCCGCCCAGGTAGCCCCAGGCATAGCCTTTGGACGACACCATGTCCCGTTTGTCCGGCGGCACCAAATCCTGCAGCATCGAATCGTAAAACGTATTGCCGCCCGAGAACCCGATCTGTCCCGCAATGAACAGCGCGGAAGCGAGCAGCCAGTCCCCTTCGCCGACCAGAACAAACAACGCCGTGGCCGTCACGCCGAGGTAGCAGAACAAGCGCAAAAACATCAATTTGCGTCCGGACAGGTCCGCCACCGCGCCGAGAAAAGGCGCCATCAGCGCCACCAGCACCATCGCCGCGGACTGGGAGAAACTCCAATAGCTCGCCGCTTCGTAATCCGCCAATCCTTTGGCCGCCACGTCAAAATAAAAAACCGGCAGCACCGCCGCCACCATCGTCGTGACGAAGGCCGAATTTGCCCAGTCATACATCAGCCAGCTTCGCACCGCTTTTTTGTCCACACGAACGCCCCTTTCTTTTTTCGACAAACCGACCCTCCTTTATTTCCACATCCCCCGATGAGAATCCTTTCCATCTAGGTTTTGTTACAAAAATGAAATATTGCTGTTATCCGTCCATAATCTTTCTCCGCTATAGTAAGAGTCAAGACCCCCCTTTTCAATATAACCAAATGAAAGGCCAACCCGAATGACGGGCTGGCCGATTTTTTGTCCGTTGGCTGAATTTGTCGATGGATGACGCCGCGCGGCATCCGCTTTCGCCGGTCCGCTCCGCCGAAGCGGCGGGAAACTCCCGGACCGCCTCCCGGATGAGCCGTCCCGGTCCCGATCCGCTCAAACCTCGATCGGCACCATGAACCGCTCCCGGCCGCGAAACACCGCCCACTCCTTGAAACCGATGTCCTTCAGCTTCCGGGCCACCTGGGCAAATTCGTCGCCGACCCGGGAAGGCGTATGGGCGTCGGAACCGAAGGTCACCTTCACGCCGTGTTCCAGCGCCCACTCGAGCAAGTCGTCCGCCGGGTACCACCCGCCGCACAGCTTCGTTTTGCCCGACGTGTTGATTTCGATGGCGACGTCGCATTCGGCGATCGTCTGCAGCGCTTCTCGCACGGCCTTCTCCGCCGGGATTTCGCCGAACTCGGGGTAGTTGCCCCGCATCGCGTCGATGTGCCCGAGCACGTCGAACATGCCGCTTTTGGCCGACTCCGCGATCATGCGGTAATAGGCTTCCTTGACTTCGATCCGCTGCGCCGTATTCAGCTTTTTCCAGCGGTTTTTGTTGAAAATGCTCACACCGAGCACCTGATGGACGGACCCGATGACATAATCAAACGGATAACGAAGGTATTCCCGGCGATAGGTTTCGGCGTGTTCCGGAAAATAATCGGACTCCACACCCAGCAGCACCTCGATTTTGCCGGCATATTCCTTCTTGAGCGCCAACACTTCTTCCACGTAGCGGGGAAATTCGCTCTTGGCCATCGCGATGCCCGGCTCCGCTTGGTCGCGCGAATCGCCGAAATAGGGCGAATGGTCGGACAGGCCGATCATCGCCAGCCCTTCGCGCAGGGCGGCTTCGATGTAGTCCCGCAGGGTGCCTTCGGCATGGCCGCATCGCTCATGGTGGGTGTGGAAATCGAACTTCACGGGTTGTCTCCTCCTCCTCGGGAGCCTTTCACGCCGGTTGTCTCCCTTTGTCGTCTTTGATTCATTGCTCTTCGCCGGCTGCAAGCCGCCGGATCCGGTCAGGGCGAAGTGCCGGACGGTTCCCGGTTCGGCAGGGACGGCCCCCGGGACGCCTCCTCCGCGATCTTGCCCTATTCCGTTCCGACGAACCGCTCTTCCGGAATCCCCTTCAAATCCCGCAAAAACTGCTGCATGGCCGAGTTCAGGTAACGGCCCGCCTTGTAGATGATGCCGACCGGATGCATGATTTCCAGTTCCCGCACGGGGATGATTTTCAACGTGCCCCGCTTCACTTCCTCGGTCACCGACAGTTTGGAAACGATGGCCGCGCCCATGTTCAACTCCGCCATCCGTTTCACTTCCTCGCTGCTGGACAGTTCCATGACGATTTGCGGTTTGATGCCCAATTTGCTGAACGTCTGGTCCATGAACACGCGGGCGACCGTTTCCGGCGTCATCGTGATGAGGGGAACATCCTTCAGTTCCTCGAACGACAGATGGTCTTTGTCCGCCAGAAAATGCTTCGGCGAAACGACCAGTTCGAACGTGTCATAATAGAGTACGGACGTTTCCAGGTTCGGCGATTTCTCGGTCAGGTAGCCGATGCCGATGTCCACCGTCCCGTTCTCCACGTTGGACATGATCTGGGTGGAGGTCATGGACAAAATCGTTGTTTTGATGTGGGGATACTGGTTTTGGAAATAGGCCAGCACACGCGGCAAAATTTGCATGGCGATGGAGGTCGTCGTGCCGAGCACGATGTGACCCTGGGGCGTTTGTTCCAGATCGGCGAGCCTTGCCTTCAAATCCTCCACGATCTGCACGATTTTTTTCGCGTGTTCCAGAAACACTTTGCCGCTGTCCGTCAACGTAACGGGTTGGTTGCGATCCACGAGCACCGTTTTGAATTCGTCTTCCAGACTTTTGATCTGGGCGGATACGGCCGGCTGGGTCAGATTGAGCAACTCTCCCGCCTTGCGGAAGCTGAGCGTTTTGGAAATCGTAATTAGCGTTTCCAACTGGTTGATATTCATGCTGCCCCAACCTCACTTCCCTCACTTTTTTCTTGCATGATCCGGTATATAAAAAAAATTTATCAAATCCCCGGCCATACGTAAAGAAAAAAATTGATCCAGCGGAGAAAAAGTTCTTCCGCCCCGGGAAAGCACGAGCCGCGACGGCCTTGCCTGCGCAAAAAAAAAGCGCCCCCGGACGGACGGCAAACCGTCGTCCGGGAGACGCTTCCGTGTTGCAAAACGATCAGGTGAGCAGCCACTTGCGGAACATGTGGCGCGTCGTTTCCAGATTCATGGCGGCGATGGACGTGGTGAGCGGAATGCCCTTCGGGCACGAGCGCACGCAGTTTTGCGAGTTGCCGCAGCCTTCGATGCCGCCTTCTTCCATCAGGGCGTCAAGCCGTTCTTCGGCGTGCATGGCGCCCGTCGGATGGGCGTTGAACAGGCGGACCTGGGAAATCGCCGACGGGCCGATGAACGAACTGCGGTCATTGACGTTCGGGCAAGCTTCAAGGCAAACGCCGCACGTCATGCATTTGGACAGCTCGTAGGCCCATTGCCGCTTCGATTCCGGCATGCGCGGCCCGGGGCCGAGGTCGTAGGTGCCGTCGATCGGAATCCACGCCTTCACCCGCTTGAGCGCGTCGAACATCCGCTGGCGGTTGACGATCAGGTCACGGACGACCGGGAACGTCTTCATCGGCTCGAGCCGGATCGGCTGTTCCAGCTTGTCGATCAGCGCCGTGCAGGATTGCCGCGGCTTGCCGTTGATGACCATCGAACAGGCGCCGCACACTTCTTCCAGGCAGTTGGATTCCCAGACGACGGGCGTCGTTTTCTCGCCCTTGGCATTGACCGGATTGCGCTGGATTTCCATCAGGGCGCCGATCACGTTCATGTTCGGGCGGTACGGAATTTCAAATTCTTCGGTGTACGGCTTTTCGTTCGGCCCGTCCTGGCGGGTGACGATCAGCCTGACCGTCTTCGCACTTTTTTCGGCGACAGCCATGGCACGTTACGCTCCTTTCTTCTTGTCGGTCGTGTAATCCCGTTTGCGCGGCGGAATGAGCGAGATGTCCACGTCTTCATACTCGATGGACGGGCCGTCCGGCGTATATTTCGCCTTCGTCGTTTTCAGGAAGTTTTCATCGTCGCGTTCCGGGAACTCCGGCTTGTAGTGGGCGCCGCGGCTTTCGTTGCGGAGCAGCGCGCCGATCGTCATCACGCGGGCAAGTTCGAACATGTTCCACAATTGCCGGGTGAACGATGCCGCCTGGTTGTTCCAGTTCGATTTGTCGTTGATGTTGATCTTTTTGTAGCGCTCCATCAATTCCTGGATTTTTTCGTCCGTCTGTTTCAGCTTGTCGTTGTAGCGGACGACGGTCATGTTGTTCGTCATCCACTCGCCGAGTTCCTTGTGCAGGCTGTACGGGTTTTCGTAACCGTCCATGCGGAGAATCGCATCGTATTTTTCCTGTTGCCGTTTCTTCTCCTGTTCGAAGAATCGGTCGGAAACGTCTGCCGCCGACCGGTTCAGGCCGCGGACGTATTCGATCGCCTTCGGGCCGGCCACCATGCCGCCGAAAATCGCCGACAGGAGCGAGTTGGCGCCGAGCCGGTTGGCGCCGTGATATTGGTATTCGCACTCGCCGGCCGCGAACAGGCCGGGAATGTTCGTCATCTGGTCGTAGTCCACCCACAGGCCGCCCATGGAGTAGTGGACCGCCGGGAAAATTTTCATCGGAATTTTCCGCGGGTCGTCGCCCATGAACTTCTCATAGATTTCGATGATGCCGCCCAGTTTGACGTCCAGTTCCTTCGGATCTTTGTGGGACAGGTCCAGATATACCATGTTTTCGCCGTTGATGCCCAGTTTCAGGTCCACGCAGACGTGGAAAATTTCCCGGGTGGCGATGTCCCGCGGCACCAGGTTGCCGTAAGCCGGGTATTTCTCTTCCAGGAAGTACCACGGTTTGCCGTCTTTGTACGTCCAGATGCGGCCGCCTTCACCCCGCGCCGATTCCGACATGAGGCGCAGTTTGTCGTCGCCGGGAATGGCCGTCGGGTGAATCTGGATAAACTCGCCGTTGGCGTAGTAGGCGCCTTGCTGGTAGACGGCGCTTGCCGCCGTCCCCGTGTTGATGACGGAGTTCGTCGTTTTGCCAAAAATGATGCCCGGTCCGCCGGTGGCGAGAATGACCGCGTCCGCGCGGAACGTGCGAATTTCCATGCTGCGCAGGTCCTGGGCGACGATGCCGCGGCAGACGCCGGACTCGTCCAGCACCACGGACAGGAACTCCCAATGTTCGTACTTGTCCACCCGGCCGTTCGATTCGTGGCGGCGCACCTGCTCATCCAGCGCGTACAGGAGCTGCTGGCCCGTCGTGGCGCCGGCATATGCGGTGCGGTGATGCTTCGTGCCGCCGAACCGGCGGAAATCGAGCAGCCCTTCCGGCGTCCGGTTGAACATGACGCCCATCCGGTCCATCAGGTGGATGATGCCCGGCGCCGCCTCGCACATCGCCTTGACCGGAGGCTGGTTGGCGAGGAAGTCGCCGCCGTAAATCGTGTCGTCAAAATGTTCCCAGGGCGAATCGCCCTCGCCCTTCGTGTTGACGGCGCCGTTGATGCCGCCCTGTGCACACACGGAGTGGGAACGCTTCACGGGCACGAAGGAAAACAGTTCGACATGGCCGCCCGCTTCGGCCACCTTGATTGTCGCCATCAAGCCGGCAAGACCGCCGCCGACCACAATTACCTTTTCGTTAGCCAAGTGCAGCTACCCCCTTGCTGAAGAAGTCGTCGCTGATGAAACCGGTCATGGCCCAAATGCCGAGGCCCGCCACGAGGAAGAAAGCCACCGTCCACACGTAGGAAGAGATGCGCTGCGCGCGGGGGCCGATGGTGATGCCCCAGTTGATCAGGAATGCCCACATCCCGTTGCACAGGTGGAACGAAGCCGCCACGATGCCGATGACATACAGGACAAAGAAAACGGGATTGGAGAAAATTTCGTGCATGAGCACGCCGAGATCGGTGACTTCAACCTTGCCGAGCCCGACTTGCCACCGGGTTTCCCACGTGTGCCAGACGATGAAGACGAAGGTGATGACACCGGTTACACGCTGCAACATGAACATGTAGTTGCGGCCGTAATGGTATCGCCCGACGTTGTTCTTCGAAATGAAGACGCGGTAAAGGCCGTAAATGCCGTGATACACGAGCGGCAGCCAGATGAAGAAAATCTCGATCAGAAGCAGGAACGGAATGTTGTGCAGCCACATGACCCCGTCGATGAACGCTTCATTGCCCTTCGTCGATTTCCAGTTGGTCAGGAAATGTTCGAGCAGGAAGGCACCAATGGGAATGACGCCGAGCAGCGAGTGGATCTTGCGATAGTAAAACGAGTTTCCGGCCATTCTAGAGTATCCTCCCACAAAGTTTTGATAACCTTTCACGAAACGCGCTTTTCCTTATGACATATCTCATATTAACGCCGAATCGCTTATAATGGAAGTACTAATCTCTTATAATATTTTATAAGACTTTTGCATAAGAGAAACGGAGTGCCTGACATGTTCACGAAATTGTCCTACTTCGCCGAAATCGTGGAACAGCAAAGCCTGAACCGCGCCGCCCGCCGCCTCAACGTTTCCCAGCCGGCCTTGTCGCGCCACCTCCGGGCGCTCGAAGACGAGGTCGGCCTGAAGCTGTTTGACCGGATCGGCAAACGGCTGCACATGACGCCCGCCGGCGACATGCTGTACCGTTTTGCCCTGGAAGAACGCAGGCTGGAACGGCGCTATCGCCAGGCGTTCAGCGAATGGGGCGCCTCCGGCCGGAGCACGCTCACCATCGGCGCCAGCCTGACGACGCTGCAGGCCACCCTGCCGGATCTGATCGCTTCCTTCACCGCCGCCGAGCCGGATACGGACATTACCGCCGTTACCGGAAAAACCCACGAAATCGTGGCCATGGTCAAGGAACGGAAGGTGGACGTGGGGCTGATCGCCGCGCGGATCGAAGAACCGTCCATCGTCTGCGTTCCCCTTTTTGACGATCATTTGAGCCTGGTCGTGCCCCGCCACCATCCGCTGGCCCGCAAAACCGCCCTGCGCCTGGACGACGTGCGCGGCCTGCCGATGATCCTGTTTTCCAAGGGCACCTGGTTCCGTTCCCTGACGGACGAATGGTTCGAACGGTACGGCATCGATCCGCTGATCAAGATGGAAATCGACTCCTTCGAAGCGATCTTGCGCCTGCTGGACAGCTGCCGGGCGGTGACCCTGCTCCCCAAATCGTATCTCCGTCCGATCGTGCTGGAAGACAACGGGCTCATCCGTCTCGATCTGGAAGAGCTGAAGCAAACCGTGCGGACGACGTCCCTCATCCGTCCGGAGGGACGCAACGTGAAGGAGACGGTGGAACGGTTCATAACCCTCGCCAGGCAGCAATTTGCCGACCACTCCCGGCCTTGACGGCCCGATGGCGGCCAACGCCGGCCGGCTGCAGGAAACGGCTGCGCAGGAAACATGTTCCCCCGTTTTGGACGCGGCCATGCGCCGGATGCCGCCTTTCCCGGCTCCGGCCGGGTGCCCGGGGACCAGGCGCGCACGATCCCGCCGTCCGTACGGCGTACGGATGGCGGCACTCGCTTCCGCGGGAAATGCCGCCCCCATCGAAACCCAATTTGTGGTACATTGATAAAGGTGCATCCGCACGGGGACGGATGATCATTGCAGAAAGGTTGAAAAAGAAAGGATCGATGGCATGTCTACCGCCCACAACAACAAACTCGCGCTGCTGATCGCCTTTCTGGTCGGCTTGTCGCTGTTCATCTTGCTGAACTTCACGCCGTCGGGCGACGGCGGGGAATACGGAACGCCCGATGCGGCATTGACGACCCGCGGGGAAGCCGAACGGGCAGCCGTGACGTTTGCCGAATGGCTGATCGGCAGCGGCGACTGGAAGGCGTTCGCCATGTACGATGCCAATTCCCCCGCCACCGGATATCTGAGCAAGGAACTGCCGGAAGCCGATCCCGCGCAAGTATGGCCGATGGCACCGTTTGAATATTTCCGCGTGGAAGTGATGGATGCCGAGGGCGCCTCGCGGCTGGTCGTCTATGTGGCGACGGAAGAAGCTCGCGTGATCGGGTGGGACACGTGGTTCTCCGAAGATACGGAAGCGCAGGTGTACGGGTCGGCCGAATCGGCCATCGCGGCGCTTGGCTACAACCCCGATGAGTTTGAAGCCGAAATTTGGGACGACGAGACGGTGTGGTTCACCCACCGGGAACAGATCGGCGAGCTTCTTTACCGGTTGGAAGTGTTCATGTCCGGCGACCGCGTCATGTCTGTCGTGCCTTATGTGGAAGCGCCCTGGTCGATCGTCTCGCTGTTGGAAGAATACGAACTGACGGGAACGCTTGTATCCATGTCTTCCCTTGCCGCCATTTTTTTGCTGGGCATCGCCGCCGTCGTGCTCGCCGCCGTCTTTCGGAAAGACATGGCCTTCGGTCGCGGCATCTGGCTGACCCTGGCCTATTTCATCCCGATTGCCGTCTATACGGCGGGCCTGTATCCCGCCCTGCGCATCGAAATGCCGTTCGAATGGGGCGGCGCCCTGTTCGCCGTCTTGTTCCAGCTGTTTGTCTACATGCTGGAAGCCGCCGTCATCTGGCTCAGCCTGGTGGCCGGCGAAGGGCTCTGGCGCCGGATGGGGTTCCGGTTGTGGCCGCCCATGCGGGACGATTCCTTCGCCAGGGAGTCCATGCGCAGCGTCTGGGTCGGCTACGCGTACGCCGGCATCATTCTCGGCGTCCAGGCCGTCGTCCTTTCCATCGGCTATTGGAAATTCGGCGTTTGGCAATCCGCCGATCCGCTGATCGACATCCGAAACCAGCTGTTTCCCGGCTTCTATCCGCTCCTTGCCTGGGCGGCGGCCATTTCCGAGGAAGCCATTTACCGGCTGTTTGCCATCGCCGCGTTCACCATGCCGCTGCGGCAGTTTTGGCGTTTCGTGCACCGGCTGACCGGAAAACCGATTTTCCTGAACCCGCTGTTTTCCATCGTGCCGGCGATCCTTCTCGCCAGCGCCCTGTGGGGCGCCGCGCATGTCGGATACGCGGTCTATCCCGTTTACACGCGATTGATCGAAGTGACGATCCTCGGCCTCGTTTTCTCCTGGCTGTTCCTGCGCCACGGGCTGATGGCCGCCATTTTCGCCCATGCCGCGGTGGATTTGCTCTGGATGAGCATCGACCTCTGGATGAACGGCGTCCACGGTTGGTTGTTCGGCCTCATGTACATGGCCACGCCGATCGCGGCCGCGTACATCGCCGCGCTGCTATCCGGCCGCATGCGGTCGCGCGGCAACGCCGCCGTGCCGCACGAGCCGTAACGCCGGCAGCGGGCGCAAACCAAAGAACCGGATCAGGCCCCGTCAGGGCTGATCCGGTTCGTTCAACGTCTGCAGGATCGTTTCCGCCAGTTTGTCGCCGATGCCGAGAGGCCTGAAATCTTCGATTCGGGCCTCTTTGATTTTTTTCAGGGAACCGAAATGGGCGAGCAGTTTTTTGCGGCGCTTCGGCCCGATGCCCGGGATGGCGTCCAGCCTCGACTCGATCATCGATTTGGACCGTACCTGGCGGTGGAACGTGACGGCGAACCGGTGCACCTCTTCCTGGATGCGCTGGAGCAGGTAAAATTCCTGGCTGTCGCGGGGAAGCGGCACCGGCTCCGGCGGATCGCCGACGAGCAGTTGCGCGGTTTTGTGCCGGTCGTCCTTCGCCAGCCCGCAGACGGGAATGTACAGCCCGAGTTCGTTTTCCAGCACGTCCATGGCCGCGGCGATATGCCCTTTGCCGCCGTCGATGACGATCAGGTCGGGCAGTTCCAGCCCTTCCTTGAGCGCCCTTTCGTAACGGCGCCGAACCACTTCCCGCATCGACTCGTAATCGTCCGGCCCTTCCACGGTGCGGATTTTGTACTTGCGGTATTCGCTCTTGGCCGGCTTCCCGTCGATGAACACCACCATCGCCGAAACCGGGTTCGTCCCGTGGATGTTGGAGTTGTCGAACGCTTCGATGCGGCGGGCGGACTTGAGCCCGAGGAATGCGGCCAGATTGTCGGCGGCCCTGACGCTCCGTTCCGCATCCCGTTCCATCAGCCGGAATTTTTCCTCCAGGGCGATGCGGGCGTTCCTCACCGCGCCGTCCACCATTTCCCGCTTCGCTCCCCGTTTCGGCGTGATCACCTTCACCCCGAGCCACCCCGCCAGGGCGGCGATTTCCTCGTCGGCATCCTTCACCGGCAACAGCACTTCCTTCGGCAGCGCCGGATGGTCGGTGTAAAACTGGGTGACGAAGGACAGAAAATCGTCCTGCTCATCGCCGTAATACGGAAACAGGAAGGCGTGCCGCTCGATCAGTTTGCCCGTTCGCATGTGCAGCACCTGCACGCCCATCCACCCTTTGTCCGTCGCATAGCCAAAAATGTCCCGGTCCGTGAAGTCGTGCACGGTGATCGTCTGCTTTTCCATGACTTCGCCGATGTGCCGGATCAGATCCCGGTATTCCTTGGCCCGTTCGAACTCGAGTTTTTCCGCCGCCTCCGCCATTTGGACCTCCAGCTCTTTCACCACGTCTTCATGTCCGCCGCCCAGAAAACGGGTGATCTCCGCCACCATCCGCTCGTTTTCCTTCTCGTCCACCTCATGGACGCAGGGCGCGAGACACTGGCCGAGATGGTAATACAGGCACACCTTGTCCGGCAGCGTCTTGCACTTGCGGAGCGGATACAGCCGGTCCAGCAGTTTTTTCGTCTGCTGGGCGGCGAAGGCGTTCGGATACGGGCCGAAATACTTGCCGCTGTCCTTGACGTACCGACGCGTCACCTCCAGGCGGGGGTGTCGTTCGTTCGTGATTTTGATGTACGGATACGACTTGTCGTCCCGGAGCTTCACGTTGAAGCGGGGTCGATGCTGTTTGATCAGGTTGCTTTCCAGGATGAGCGATTCCAGGTTGCTTTTGACCACAATGTATTCGAAATCGGCAATTTCCGAAACGAGCAGTTGGGTTTTCGTGTCATGGCTGCCGGAAAAATAGGAACGCACCCGGTTGCGGAGCACCTTCGCCTTGCCGACGTAGATGATTTTGCCGTCCTTGTCTTTCATCAGGTAACATCCCGGTTGTTCCGGCACGAGCGCCAGCTTGTTCCGGATGTGCGCCTTCACGCGCTCCTCTTCCGCATGGTTCTCCATAACCCTTCTCCTTTCCCCCGGCATCGTCCGCCCGGATCTGCGGGCGTCTCGAATGACGCGCGACTTGCCGGGCGGCATCGTCCTCGCCGCCCGCCCCCATCCATTGTAGACGATCGCCGGGAAAAGCGTAAAGCAACCCGCTCCCCGGCATAAAGAAAAGCGGACGGATTGCTCCGTCCGCTTGCGTTCCGGCCTTGATCCGGAAGCGGCATCCCCGGCATGTGTCAGCTCAGGTAACGGCTGACGACGTTTTTCAGCGCGTCCTTCGGCTGGAAACCGATTATCTTGTCCACCGGCTGGCCGTCCTGGAAGATGATCAGCGTCGGAATGCTCATGACGCCGAACCGGGCCGGTGCATCCGGATTTTCATCCACGTTCAGTTTGGCGATTTTGACCTGGGAACCGATTTCCGCATCCAGTTCCTCCAAAACCGGCGCAATCATTTTGCAAGGGCCGCACCACGGCGCCCAAAAATCGACGATGACGGTTTTTTGGCTTTCCACTTCGCTTTGGAATGACTGGTCGGTGATGTTCACGATGGCCATCGTTACACGCTCCCGTTCTTGTAAACTTTGGAAAGAAAACATACATGCAACATTGAGTATAACACAAAAACACGGAAAATCATAATCCGGACCATCGTCCGAATCCTTTGCATCCCGGCGCAAGTTTGGTATACTCAATTACAGCAACCATGCCATGCCGTGCAATCACGCACGTTTGCAGGAATCAACAGGAGGACCGTTGCCATGGAAAATGCCAACCATCCCGAACAACACGTCATCGAGGAACCGCGCAACGACATGATGGACACGGCCGTCGGCTTCGGCATCATGTTTGTGTCCATGCTCGTCGTGGCGGGCATCTTCACGGCCATCGAACTCGCCTTGAAATGATTGTGCACGCGATAAAGCCCCTCGCCGGAACCGGCAGGGGCTTTCTTCGTTTGTCGTCCATGCGGATGTCATGATGGGCGCTGCGAACGCTCGCCCGCCCGTCACGTTCCGAACATCCCCCGTTTGTTCACGCCTCCGACCGCCACCACTTCCACGAACGGCCGGATGCGCTCCATCAGGCGCTCGCCCCGCTCCGCTTCTTCCCCTTCCTTCGCCGTGAAGCTGAAATGTTCCTGGAGACGGTCCAGATCATGGTTGGACGTGTAGAAAGTCGGCTTGCGGTTCATCCGGTAATTGAGGATCGATCCGAGCACATGGTCGCGGAACCAGGGGTTCACGTTTTCCGCCCCGATGTCGTCGAACACGAGCAAATCCGTTTCCTTCATCAGGTCGATCGTCTCTTTCAGCTGATCCGGCTGCCCGAACATCCCCTTCAGCTCTTCCACGAAATCCGGCATGTAGACGATGACGCCCGTGTAGCCGGATTTGGCCAGCTCGCTGAGCATGTACCCCATCAGGAACGTTTTGCCCGTGCCGAAATGGCCGACCAGATAAAGCCCTTTCGTCTGCAGCCCATGTTCCCGCGTCCTTCGGATGTAGGAACCGATTTTCAGCACGGCGCTTTCCCGCTCCGGGTCGAGGGAGGCGATTTCGCTCGGCTGGTAGTTGCGGCGAAGCAGCTGCTCGTCCACGTAAAAGCTTTTGATTTTGCGCCGGAGTTCCATTTCCGTCCGCCGGGCTTTCCATTTGCGGCACGGCACCTTGCGATCGATGATTTGCGGCAGCCCGCCCGCTTCTTCCACGGTCAGACGCGTGTAATGCCCGGTGAAATCGTTGGGACACAGGTCCAACCCCGGACACGCCGCGCAGTTGTCGTATTCCGCGGCAAACTGGTAAAGCCGAGGCAGGTTCAGGCGAATCGTCTCCCCGGTCAAATCCGGGTGTTCCGCGATGAGCTTGCGGATTTGCGGGTGTTCCAGCAATTTCCGCTTCTTCTCCTCCACCTGGCCGAGGCTCCCGGCGATGGGCATGTTTTTCAGCACATCCGACAGAGAATCCATCCGCTTCCCCCCTTCTTTCACGATTGGCCTTCCAGATATTTGACGATCTCGTCAAGCTCCTGCCGGGCGTCGTCGGCCAATTTGCCGGACGGCGCCTGATAGACGGGCAGCCGCGGTTTTCCCTTGCCTCCCGTCCGGCTTTGTCCCGCGGGGCGCGTCGCATTCCTGCCTCCGGTTTCCTGTCGCCCCTGGGCTGCCCGCCGCTCGGCGTTGAAATAGCGGACGGCCTGTTCGTAGGTGCGCACTTGCCGGGCCTGCAGGCTGGCGGCCACCTTGTTGATGTACGATTCGTTCCACGGTTTTTCATAGACTTGCATATAGTGGATGAGCGCATTCAACACTTCATCGGGAAAGCGGTACAAAATGTTCAGCTTGCGGAACATTTCTTTCGTCTCGCCCATCACTTTCGGCGTCCCGATGAACAGTTCAAGCACTTTCGTGTACGGTTTTTGCTTCAGCAACGCGTTGTAGGACACGATGTCCAGCTTGTCCTTCAGCCGGTCCGGCACGTCCAGCAGGGCGTCCGTTTCCGGTGCCGACCCCGCATGCCCGCCGGCGGAAACCGCCGTTTGCGGGGATCTGCCGGCCGCGAAACCGGCCGTCTTGTTGGCAGCGCCGGATTCCGGCATGGCGGAAGCCGCCGCGGTCTCTTCCATGGCCGCCAGACGGACGGCCAGCTGCTCCTCGTGTTTGTAACGCTGCAAATAGATGAGCTCCGCCTGTCGCTCGAAAATCCGTTCATCCCATTTGCCCAGCGCGTCGAACACGCCGTCGAAATCCAGCACTTCGGCGACGTTCGTCAACGTCAGGCCGTATTTGTCGGCATAATAGTTGATTCTCGCAATGACGTCCGGTTCTCCCGCGAGAAGCTCCACGTGCCGCCGGTTCAGCGATGTTCTCGGCACGCGGCTGATGATCTGCTCGTAGGTGAAACGCACGGGCGGAAGCGGCGCTCCGTCCCCGATTCCGGCTGCGGCTCCCGAAACGGCGCGGACCGCGTCCAGCGCCTCGTCCGCCTCCCCGGCCAGCGTGAACACTTCATAAAACGGAACGGTCACTTCCTTGCGAATCAAATACGGATCCGCGAGTTCCTCCGGCTTGTCCGACACGAGTTCCCCCATCAGGGCGTTCACCGCATTGTCCCCGATCTTGTCGCGCAGCAGCAGGCGAAGGTGCTCCGTGGCAAAAAAGTCGGCGGGTTTGAGCGGCGGGTACAACCGGTACACGTAGACCAGTTCTTCCGTGTCCGGATTTTCCGCGGTTTCCGTACGCATGAGCCCGACGGCTTCCAGCAGGGAACAGCAGCGGGCCAAGAGCGCCCGGCCGTCCGGGTTCGGCTCCAGGGCGAGCCCCTGGAACAGTTTCCGCTGCAACTCGAGCGGAGACCACCCGGTGCGCTCGGCGGGCAGCTGCTGCATGAGCAGCAAATACAACCCGGCCGCCGCCGCGCCGACCATCGGTTGATAGGCAACGGTCAGCATTTTTCCGTCAGCCGGCCCCAGCGAGAAATCCCGATAGACCGCAAAACGATGATTTTCCGTAAAAAACAGGGGATTGCCCAGTCTCACAAGCTTTCGCACCGTCCGTTCACGTCGCTCGTGTTCCTATTCTATCACAACTCGCGGCGTGGTGCGGACACGATTTTCTGCCGGCGTGCATCGGAGCATCGGCCAACCGGATCGGCCCGCCCCGCATGCCCGGGCAATCCGCCGATGCCCTTCCGGCCGACCGGTTTGCGGCGTAGCGCAGGCACGCTCGCCCGGCGCTGCCCGTCCTGCCCGCGCCGCATCGTCTTGCCGAGTCCGCTCCCCTCGCGCGAATGCGTCTTCCCCCCGCCCGGTCGTTCATCCCGGAGGCGCGGGCGACTCCCGTCCGGCATCTCCCTCTTCGGATACCCGCCCGGCCATAGCCGGCCAGCCGGCGTCCGGCCGCTCCCGCTTGCCGTCCCGCACGTCGGGTCGATCCGCCGCAACCCGCGGAAGCACCCGGGCCGCGAACTGGCGGATCAGCCCGTTGACCGCCTCGGGCGCTTTCGTCGGCAACTGGTGGGAAACGCCTTCCACCATGTGCAGCTCCGCCTGCAGCAGTTCCCGTTTCAGGATGCGGGCATAGCGGTGGAAACTGCGGTCCTTCCAGCCGTAGACGAGCAGCACCGGATGGTGGATGCGGCCGAGCCGGGCCGTGCACCGGTATTCACCGCTTGCGGCATAATAGTCGAGCCAGTTTTCTGGGGTGCCCAGCATCGCTTCCCGGAACAGGCGGTCGAACGTCTCCCGGCAATCGGCGTTCCCGCGGCAGATGGCCCAGGCCAGCACCTTTTTGGTGCGCACGTTGCACAACCGTTTAGCCGCCCAGAGCCGCATCCGGTTGTAAAGATCGCCGAATTCCGGCAAGCCGGACAGCACAATTCCGCCGTAAAAACGGTCCGGGCGGGCAAGCAGCGCGTCGAGGGCCACCCCCGCGCCGGTGGAATAGCCGCCGACGAACGCCTTGCGGATGCCGAGGGCATCCATCAGCAGAACGATGTCTTCGCTGATTCGCGAATAATCGACCCGCGCACCGGAACGGTCGGACCGCCCGTGGCCGCGAACGTCGAAGGTGATTACCCGGTATGCGTCGGACAGCCCTTCCGTCTGATAACGAAAAACGGCCCTCGTCAGGAGCGGAGGCGTCACGAGGATGATCGCCGGCCCTTCCCCGGCGGCGTGATAATGGATTCGTGTTCCGTCCAGATCGGCCATCGGCATGGTCGTTCCTCCTTCATCACCCTTTCGGCGACAGTCCAAGTATGGCCAAAAATAATCGAGTAGGAGGGGGCGGCTAGCCCCCGACCTCTCACACCACCGTACATGCGGGTCCGCATACGGCGGTTCCGTAAGGTTAACAAAGTTCCAGGTAACGAGAAAGCAGACTTTTCAGCCCTT
>Ga0310836_100132_pt1 | contig 91022 bp, 99 predicted proteins | sample SM_ome_4_FD_201310 | JGI IMG/M metagenome (GOLD analysis project Ga0310836, IMG submission 201310) | Sorghum-adapted microbial communities enriched on stacked mutant (SM) sorghum from Joint BioEnergy Institute, Emeryville, California... ... | reverse complement strand
AACTTTGGCAGAAGACGAGGTTTCTTTAAACATGGACATTTTTAAAAATCAAATGAATAAATGGTTGTCTGCAATCCCTAGTTATATCAAGCAATGCTTAAATATTTCTGTGTGCGAAAGTTGAGTTTATAAATAAAACCAATCTCCATGTCATAAAGTCGGCCCATGGACAAAACTTCTTCATGAGGCATGAGGCAACCATAAAATTGCAAAGGTCCTAATGACACCTTAAATTCAAGCCCATATACGGGGCTATATAAAAAGTGAGGTACATGATGCGTGATAAACATTGGATAATTTAAGATCGCCTCATCCAGGAAGCATTCCGGCGACCATGAGGAATAGATCGTTTTTGCCTTTAGATGTGAAATGTCCCTATAAAAAGTATTGTCGTTCTCCACAATATAGCAGGCCAAAGGTAATTCATCCGGAATTTCCTTTAACATGGTAAGAGCCATCCACTGCACGACACCAGGATTCATTCCTGAGCAAAGAATTCCCTTCATGTTTGTAAACTTACTTCTGTGATTCTCAAAGATGCGGTACCGCTCGATTAAAGTAAATCCTTCAAGATTCTCATTTTGATCAACCATAGTATTTTCTAAAGCTGTATTTAAATATGAAATGCCCAATTCATTACAGCAATCAATCATGTCAACCGTATCGGCCCACGATACATCGATCACCAATGATGTATTTGTAACCTTCAAATGTTCCAGTACCGTTTCTTTATTGTTGAGATCAAACTGGTGCAAGCACATCTGATTTACCAAGTTTGGAGAAAAACTGCTATAGTATTCTATATCTTTTTGTTTCCAATCGACTAAATGAATCTTACAGCATTTCATATGTTGATGAAGCGGATCATGAATATCCTCTACTGAACGGTTGAGAATAGCAAGCGTCGCTTTCGCTACACCGCCGCAGCTCCCCAGTATGGATATTGTAAGATCTTGGCAAACCATGTTTCTCATCTCCTTTTCTTATTACAATATTCATTGTGATAAGAAAGGGATTGATATATATATAGCGAACGGTTATAGTCCAATCTTGCAATCCCAAATCTCCGCTTTACATCTTTCCAAAATATAACGTATGATAAAAAGAGCCGGAATTTGGGTATAAGAGGATGCAGTAGTAGGATGGAATCGCAGGAGGTGTCAACATGAAATTTAAGGTGAAGCGGGATACTTCTTTTACACTACTTATGATCATTATCCTTATCATTGTGGATAGTATTATATTTATACCAACTTTCTTCGTAGATGATCATACTTCTTGGGATTGGATGGCCTTGGTTCTCATCGCTTTTCTCACCACTGCATTTTTAATTTGGATATGGGCAGATATAAGGTATGAGATGAGAGAAGATTATTTATTCGTAAAAGGCGGACCTTTTCGATCCCGTATCGCCTATAACGATATTACCAGGATAACCATGAGCAAGAATATCTGGTTTGGCTATCGGTTGCTCGCTTCCATGGATGCAATTGAGATCCACTATAAAACTGGACTATTGGGAAGTGTAAAGATTTCTCCGGAAGAAAGAGAGGTATTTATAGAGGAACTGAAAAAAAGAAACCCATCGATCAAAGTAGGGTGAGCCACATCTCTGCTCATAAGAGAAGAAAATTAAGGAAGAATAAAGAGATATCGTACTAATCAAACGGGTGGGAGAAGATGAGAGATATCTCTTGGATGACATATATTATGATTATTCTGGCCAGTTATCGGTTTACGCATTTGATCGTATTTGACAAGATTACGGAATTTATCAGAGATCCGTTCCTTCGCAAGAAAAAAGTGATCGACGAAAGCGGACATGCGCATACGGAAAAGAAGCCTACCTCCATGTTCGGATATCTGCTTACCTGTTACTGGTGTGCGGGCGTGTGGAGCGCCATTATACTGGGTACCTTATTTTTGCTCTCTCCCCGGATAGCCATGCCTGTGATCTTTATTTTTTCCATCGCGGGGGCGCAATCGATCATCGAAACCTTTGTAGGGGTGGGAACCAAAACCATTCAATACCTATCTAAAAAGTAAGTTTTGGTTGACTTCAGGAAGAATTTTTTTGCAAAATTTCGTTTTTCTTTGCCTCCCGTTCTTGAGCGGTGAGCAGTGGGCAGTTGTAACACTTTTCACCGCCCTCCCGCCGGTAATAGAGACAGCAACTGGAGCGGATAACGGTCAATTCTCCCTTTTGCCATGGATTCTCGATGTAGCGGGGTTTATGCGCAAAGGGATTTTTTTTACGGTGAAACAGAGCGGGTGAGAGACCATGCACCAATAGATCAAGGTCTTGAAGAAATCGATTCCGAACATCTTCAGACGGCTCATTCGCAAGAAAGAGATCTCTTGCAAAGATCATTCTAGCCCCATACTGGTTCCAGATCAGGTCAGGTTTGACTCCAGCTCTGGCTGCGGTAAGTTGTAAGATGGGATTCAAGGTTTCTCTGTAAAAATGAGTCAGTTCATGTATGATAAACGTTTGACGATCTTCCGCGGGAACCGCTCTCATTCGCAACTCTTTCACCCAGAAGGAACCGAGGGCGAGATTCCCGTAAGGCTCAATCTGGAACACCATGTTGTCGAGCCTAAGATCAATAAAGCGATTATATTTTGATAAGAAATATTGGACGGAAGCGCAGAGACCAAATAAAGATAATCCCACAAAAGAGGCAGGGAGATCCAAAGCAACTGCTTTAAGTGCTTTTGCGCTGCGGTGCAATACCTCATCCATGACGTCAGGCTTTAACAGCTCTGCGGCGGGTACAGAAAGCAGAGCATTTTGCGCTTGATTCAAAGAGATACGAAAATACTTCTCTGCAATTGAGAAATCTAACGATTCTGCCATTGGTGTACCTCCTACAGTGAGGAATGGTTCAATCTAATATTGATAATCATTATCATTACCATTACCAACAATCTGATCATAAATGATGCCACGAATGGCTGTCAAATGAAAATGGAGATTCTTCTCAATAAATAGAAGTTGACAACGATATTGAGAATCATTATCATTTAAAATGAGTATACGAAAATGAGAAAATCGAGGGTAAGATATAGGTGAAACTAGGCAATTGCCTTTTCCTGAAGGCTTGGTGCTAGCCAAGTTTTCTTTGGCATAGAAATCTAAGGAGTGGCTGGTATGACGCGATTGTTCGCTGAACAACTTCACATTGGATACGGGGATAGACCCATTGTGCATAATCTGAATCTTCGCATTTTGGACGGAAAAGTTACCGCTCTTATTGGGGCGAACGGTTCAGGGAAATCAACCATCTTAAAAACAATGGCCAGAATTATGAGGCCTAAAAAAGGCGGGGTTTTTCTCGATGGAAAATCGATCTTTCATATGCAGACGAAAGAGGTGGCAAGACAACTTGCCATTCTTCCGCAGAACCCTGTGGCTCCTGAAGGATTAACGGTTAGAGAGTTGGTCTCCTACGGTCGTTTTCCCCATCAGAAGGGGATCGGCTCTCTCACGCAAGAGGATAAAGAGATGATTGATTGGGCGCTTGAAGTAACTGGAATGATGAAGCTTTCAGATCGCCCGATTGAGCAAATGTCCGGCGGACAAAGGCAAAAGGCCTGGATCGCCATGGCGCTGGCACAGGGAACAGATATTTTGTTTCTGGATGAACCCACCACATTTTTGGATATGGCTCACCAGTTGGAAGTGCTTATGCTGCTTGAGCGGCTTAATCGTGAAGAAGGAAGAACGATCGTCATGGTGGTTCATGATTTGAATCATGCCTCCCAATATGCTGATCATATCGTGGCTATTAAAAATGGGCAAGTGGTGTGTGAGGGAAAACCCCTAGACGTAATTACTTGTACGATGCTGCGTGAGGTGTTTGGCATAGAAGCAGATGTGATTATCGATCCGCGCTTTGGAACGCCCCGTTGCCTACCCTATGGGTTAGTGGGAACAGAGCGGGTAATCAGAGAGCGGGACCCCAAGCGGGTACATGTGGTGGAAAACGAGAAAGTGAGTGCGCTCTGAACAGGTAGTATAACAGTCGTAAATTAAACAGGTTATAAAGAAAAAGGGTAAAGAAATGATGGCAACCATCTCTTTACCCTTACTTTTATGATTAGTTTTCCAGCAAGTATTTTTCCAGTTCATCCAGCATGATGTTTGCGGCAATTACACCGCCAGCCGTATTCCAGATCGTATCGCTTACTTTAAACACTTTATTATTCTTGACAACATTCAAATTCTTAAACAATGGGTCTTCTAACCATTCTTTTTCTTGTTTGCTTGCTTCTCCGTCACCGGTTTCATATGTGAAGTAGAAGAGAATATCTCCATCCATTTCGGGAATCCGCTCTCTGGTGATCTCTTCGGCAAACTCTTGTTTATTTTGCGAATCGGGACGAGCTAATCCAATTTGCTCCAAGATAATTCCCGAGAAGGTATCCTTGTAATAAATGCGTGTTTTACCGGCCATATAACGAACGATGGATACTTTGGTGTTGATTTTATCGCCTAGTTTTGCTCTTAGATCAGCTGCTTTTTGATCGAATTCTGCCAATACTTTCTTGCCTTCCTCTTCCTTATTTACCGCTTTGGCATAGAGTTCAAAGTTAATTTTCCAATCTCCTCGTAATGTGTCAGAGAAAACTGTAGGAGCAATCGCTGATAATTGGGGATAAATCTCTTCTTGGCGCATTTTATTTCCAATGATTAAGTCAGGTTTGAGGGCTGCAATCGCTTCAACATTGACCTGACTCTCTACACCCACCTCAGCTACGCCTTCCATCTGATCTTTAATATGATCGTACCAAGGATCTCCTGTCCATGACTTCACAGCGCCAACGGGTTTAACACCTAGTGCAAGAAGCGCTTCGGTTCCTTCATTGGTTAGAATCACCACCCGTTGTGGCGTTCCTTTGATATCTGTTTTACCCATTGCGTGTTCAATCGTACGAACCTCTTCATCAGACGTTGCTGTAGTATCTGTATTTTGACTTTCCGTGGAGGATGGGGGCTGGCTCTCATCCTTGGCATCCGAAGCCGATTTTCCACATCCGGTCAGAAGAAGAGCAAAACATAAACTAAGTATAAATAAAACAGATAGAAATTTGGACTTTTGAGACTCTCTCATAAAAAACATCTTTTTATCCTCTCCCTAAGTGATAATGATTATCAATTCCATTTAAATCATAATCAGCAGGGGCTCGTTTGTCAATATACTTTTGATAATGATTCTCAATGTCGTTGACAATGATGACCGCTTGCCATTAGACTATAAGATAGAAGAGTTAAGCAGAGGAGCCATCAGATAGAGATGATTAGATCAAACGCAGGAAAATCAGCAGTACTATTACTTGGACTATTAATTCTTATATTATCAATTCTATCAAGCATATTATTCGGACTTACCCATATTTCATGGCGAATGGTCATAGATGCTTATACTCACTTTGACGGCTCCAATGAGCATTTGGTTATCCAGACAGCCAGGGTTCCACGTGCCTTAATCGCAACAGCCGTGGGAGCTAGCTTGGCTGTAGCGGGTGCGTTAATGCAAGCCATCACCCGAAATCCGCTTGCTTCTCCTGATATTCTCGGCGTCAATTCAGGAGCAGGTTTCTTTGTCGTGTTGGCGGTAACATTATTCTCAATTAGCTCGCTTAAGACCATTTCTTGGCTTGCTTTTCTGGGAGCCGGAGTTACAGCTCTGATCGTCTATTTTCTTAGTTCACTCGGCAGAGAAGGCTTGACCCCCATTAAATTAACACTTGCGGGAGCGGCTTTGGCAGCCTTGTTCTCCTCTTTTACGCAAGGAGTCTTGTTATTAAAAGAGAAGGCGATCGAGGAAGTGATTTATTGGTTGGCCGGTTCGGTTGAGGGGAGGAAACTTGAGTATCTGGCCTCTGTCTTTCCTTATATTGTAATCGGTTTAATTCTAGCCTTTATGCTGGCCAAACATATAAACATTCTTGCGATGGGCGAAGATATGGCAAAGGGATTAGGGCAGCGTACCGGAGTTGTAAAGTTTTTTGCTTTGCTTGTGATTGTATTTTTGGCCGGAAGTTCGGTAGCCGTTGCAGGCCCAATCAGCTTTATTGGATTGATCGTTCCCCATATTGTGCGTTCGATCGTTGGTTCAGATCATCGTTGGATTATACCCTATTCCGCTGTATTGGGCGGGATTCTACTGTTGTTGGCAGACATTGGCGCAAGGTTTGTGATCATGCCTAAAGAAGTTCCTGTAGGAGCGATGACAGCTTTAATCGGTACGCCTTTCTTTGTCTATCTTGCACGTCGGGGGTATAAGGGATGAGTAAATATATATTCTTTCGCATAAAAAAATTAGGCATCTCTTATCTATTTGAGAAAAAGACGCTTTTCGTCATTGCGGTCCTGCTGGTGCTATCGGCACTCTCTATGATCCTGAGCACGGGAATGGGAACCATGAAAATTTCGCCTGTTGAGGTTGTGAAAGTGATTTTCGGAGCAGGCGAGGAGATGCATAAGCTGGTTGTAAATACATTACGCTTGCCAAGAATCATCACGTCTTTCATGGTAGGGGCTGCGTTGGCAATCGCAGGCGCAATCTTGCAAGGAATTATCCGGAACCCATTGGCATCGCCGGATGTAATCGGCATTACAGGCGGAGCAGGAGTTGCAGCGGTCGCATTTTTTGCCGCATATATTGATCCGAATAATAATTCATTGGTCATCAGTATTCATTGGTTGCCTCTCATCTCATTTGCCGGTGCATTTATCGTCGCTCTTCTGGTTTATTCTTTAGCTTGGAAAGGAGGAGTCTCTCCAATTCGCTTGGTTCTGATTGGAATTGGGATCTCCGCGGCAATGAAGGCGCTCACGACAATCATCATCATATTTGGGCCGTTTTATCTTGCCACGAAAGCGACTCTTTGGTTGACAGGGAGTGTTTACGGATCAACCTGGCAGAATGTCTCAATACTTTTGCCGTGGGTAGTTGTTTTATTTTTGATTTCCCTAATATTGGCCAGGAGATTAAATGTGCAAGAGTTGGGAGATGAACTTGCTGCCAGCGTGGGAAGTCACGTGCAGCGGCATCGGTTTTTGCTGCTTTTAATCAGTGCTGCGTTAGCTGGCAGTGCGGTTGCCGTTGCAGGCGGCATCGGATTTGTCGGGCTGATTGCCCCTCACATCGGGCGAAAATTGGTCGGATCAGCCTTTGGAGGCTTGCTGCCGGTATCTGCACTCATTGGAGGGTTGATTGTTTTGCTCGCCGATTTAGTCGCACGCACCGCATTTTCACCCCTTGATATCCCGGCTGGAATATTTACAGCGGCGATTGGCGCACCTTATTTTATCTTTTTATTAATCAAGAGCAGAAATGTTCAGTGATAGGAGTGAGTATAGATGCAATCATTGGAAGTAAAATCGCTCTCCTTATCCTATGGGGAGACGATCATTATTGATCAGTTGGATTTAGAGATACCAAAAGGCAAGATTACCGTATTTATTGGGAGTAACGGATGCGGGAAATCGACTTTGCTGCGCTCGATGGCTAGGCTTTTGAAACCGAAAGAGGGTTCTGTCATATTAGATGGAAAAGAGATTGCCAAGTATTCCACCAAAGAGGTTGCAAAACGACTGGCGATTTTACCGCAGAGTCCGATTGCGCCGGAGGGTTTAACGGTGCTGCAGCTTGTAAAGCAAGGAAGATATCCGTATCAAAATTGGTTAAATCAATGGTCGGATGAAGACGAGCGTATGGTCAACCGCGCCCTGGAAGCTACTCATCTAAAGGAACTGGCAGAACGGCCCATGGATTCTCTCTCCGGCGGGCAGCGTCAACGCGCTTGGATTGCCATGACATTGGCGCAGGGAACCGATACGATACTTTTAGATGAACCAACCACGTATTTGGATATGACGCATCAGATCGAGATTCTGGATCTGCTCTATGATTTGAATGAAAAAGAGGGCCGTACCATTGTAATGGTGCTGCATGATCTCAATCTTGCCAGCAGGTATTCTCATAATGTGGTGGCTATCAAAGATCATAAGGTGTTTGCACAAGGGAGACCGGAAGAGGTGATTACCTCCAGTTTAGTACGATCCGTTTTCGGCATGGAGAGTCAAATCATGACTTGTCCGCTTTATGGCAGCCCGCTCTGCATTCCTTACGGCAAGGGCAAAAAACCATTGATGCACGCATAAGCGTGGGAGAGCAGTACAAACACCTAAAAATAAAGGTATGAACTATAACCCGAGTAATGGACACTTAAAAAAGTCCTTTATTCGGGTCTTTTTGTGTGTTCTTACAATGGAACCCGTTTATAATCAGTTTAACGAGGTGAAACGGAGGAGCCTTTATGAGCAAAATCATTTTTAATCCTTTTCAAATCAAACAGTTATTGAATAATCCAAACGTGTTACATGTATCTGAACGTTTCATTTCCTACCATCCAGACTTTAAAGTGAAAGCAGTCAAAGAAAACCTAAACGGAAAGGAACCCATGAAGATCTTTTTGGATCACGGTTTTGATTTGAATGTGATTGGATCAAACAAACCTAAAGAATGCTTGAAACGCTGCGGAAAACGTATAGTCAGTTTGGAGAGGAAGGTTTCTATATAGAACGTCGTGGAAAAGGAAGGACGGGAAGATCTTCATCAAAGGACCTTTCTACTGAAGAAAAACTGAAGAGAGCTGAAGCTCGTATTGCTTTTTTAGAAGCCGAAAATGAATTCCTAAAAAAGTTAGACGAACTAGAAAGGCAGGCGATGAAAAAGAAATTGTTATGATATCTGAGAAGTTCGAGCTCATTGAACAGACCATTCGTCGCTTTCATCTTTCTGGCATGGTAACTTATTTGTGCAAAAATCGCAGGAGTAAGCCGAAGTGGTTACTATCCTTGGCTTCGTGCCGATCAAACACGGACTATACGTGATGAGAACGATGTAAAGGACTATGAGTTAATCAAAATGATCTTTGATAAGAAACAAGGAAAAGTAGGGGGCACTTCAAGTAAAAATGGTTCTCGAAAACGACTACTATGTGACAATGAACCACAAAAAGATTCGTCGCATCATGCGTAAGTTCAACCTTGTGGCTAAAGTTCGCTTTCAAGCACAACCATATAAGAAAATCGCCCAAGCCACACAGGAGCACAAGACGTGTCCGAATGTCTTAAATCGTCAATTTGATCAAAAAGAGCCTAGAAAAGTACTTCTTACGGACATTACATATCTCTATTACGGGTCAGGGCAACCCGCTTATTTATCCTGTGTTAAAGATGGGGCTACAAGAGAAATCGTTGCCTACCACTTATCCACTTCTCTTAAAATGGACTTGGTTTATCAAACGTTTGTCAAGCTATCGGAATCACTGAATGGCTTGATTCATCCCGAAGGGATTCTCCACTCTGACCAAGGATTTCATTATACACACCCAGAGTTTCAGCTAGAGTAAGAGCAATGGGGTTCATCCAGTCGATGTCCCGCCAAGGTAACTGTTGGGATAACGCACCTATGGAATCTTTCTTTGGACATTTGAAAGATGAACTTGAATTCTCCAATTGTGAAAATTTTAAAGATCTCCAGCGATTAGTAGAAATAATAAATCATAATTTTTTAAAAATTTAAATAGGAGGAATTTATTATGAAGAAAGTCATGCTCATGCTTGTCTTAATATTAATTTTTACTGGTTGTGGAAGGGATGATATGTTGAATGATAAAACCAAGGAAAAAAATACTGTATATGGAGTAATTACCGAAATAAAACCGGAGGGAATTTTAGTTCATGTTGGTGATGGCGGTTACTACTTTTTTTATGTAAGTGAGAACACAGAAGTCTATACTAAAAATGGAGTTAAAGCGGATATTAGAATCCTAGAAGTAGGTCAAAACATTAAAGCGCTCCATACAGGAAATGTAGACTTGTCAAATCCTGCTCATACAGAGGCAGTCAGTATTACTATAGTTCATTAATTCGTCCTTTAGGAACAAAATTCCTGACCATGAGCCATTAAGATTGACAAAAACTTGGCTAGTGCCATGTCTTCTGGAGCAGGCGATTGTCTAGCTGCACTTATGTCTATAAGAAAAAAAGTAGCCCATCTATCGTTGGTCGAGTGGGCAACTTTTTCTTGGATCCATAAGACGAGCCTGATTATTTTCCCCAATATTTCTCTATAAATTGGTCGCGTCCCGATTTCTCGCGATCTTCTTTATAATGTTCAGGGTTCTTTTTGTAGTAATCTTGATGGTATTCTTCAGCTTCATAGAAAGTTGAAGCGGGAAGAATTTCCGTCACGATGGGTTTAGTAAAGCGGCCGCTCTCTGCCAATTGTTTCTTTGATGCTTCAGCGAGTATCCGCTGTTCTTCAGTGTGGTAGAATATGGCGGTTCTGTAGGATGATCCGCGATCATGAAATTGACCGCCGTCATCTGTTGGATCAATCTGTGTCCAAAAGATTTCCAACAATTTCTCATATGGGAACTGTTCTGGGTCAAAGGTGATTTGTACAGCTTCATAATGTCCCGTAGTCTGCGATTTTACCATTTCATAGGTTGGATTCTCAACATGTCCGCCTGTATAACCGGATACCACTTTAATGATTCCTGGCCATTGATCAAATGGTTTTACCATACACCAGAAGCAACCCCCTGCAAATGTTGCCAACTCGTATCTCATATGCCATCCCCTTTTCAGCTTATAGACTCTGTCTGTAATGATTGTAACAGATCATCGGTCACCTTTCACTTGTGAAAAAATCTTTCATTGATGGATAGATATTTATGGCAAAAATGAGATCTTCTTCTCTTCCAATGCGGCGATTCTAGCCAGCGACTCCACTTGATATCCCGCTTTCTCTAACTTCTCTCTGCCGGACTGGAACGATTTTTCAATCACAATGCCGATCCCTGCGACCGTTGCTCCCGCCATCTCAGTTATCCTGGCCAGTCCCAAGGCTGCTTCACCATGAGCAAGAAAATCATCGATAATCAATATGCGATCATCCTGAGAGATGAATCTCTTGGAGACGGCAATTTCATTCGTTACCTGCTTTGTAAAGGAATAAACCTTCTGGATATAGAGATCTTCGCTTAATGTAAGCGACTTATGCTTCCGCGCAAAGATCAGAGGAACTTTAAGTTCAAGTGCAGTCATCACTGCCGGAGCAATACCCGATGATTCGATGGTTAATATCTTGGTAATGGATCGGTTGGCAAAACGGCGCGCAAATTCCTTCCCGATTTCAAGCATCAATTGGGGATCTACCTGATGATTCAAAAAGGAATCGACTTTAAGAACCTGACTGGATAAGACGATCCCCTCATCAGTAATTTTCTGTTTCAGCAGTTCCACTTATTCTTCCTCATTTCTCTGTTCTCCAATATCAAGAAAATGACATCTGTAACGAGACTTTAATCAGCATTTATTTCCTGATTTCTTGTACGAGATTATCCATCAATTGTTTGACAAAATCGCGGGTTGTTTCATCGATTAAAATGCCGTTTTCGTCAAATTTGGACTTCACTTGGCCCACATAGACCTCGGGACGGGTAACGGTACGGGTATCTAATGCAAATAAAATCTGACGCAACTGCATCTGCGCGCGTACAGTACCAAGCATTCCCGGGGTTGCCCCCATAATGGCCGCCGGTTTTCCCTTTAAAGGCCAATCTGCATATTGGCGAGACAGCCAATCGAGTGCCGTTTTTAGGACACCCGGGATTGAATAATTAAATTCAGGAGTAGCAATCACAATCGCATCTGCTGATTTGGCAAGATCGATCAAATCAACCACCGGTTTGGGAAGATTGGCTTCAAGATCTTGATTATAGTGAGGAAGCTGGGAGATGTCGGAAATGGTAAACTTTGCGTGACTGGGCAACAGCTCTCCTGCAGCCTTCAACAGTTTAAGATTATATGAATCCTTGCGCAATGATCCGCAGAAACCGACGATATGAATACGCTGTTGATTCTCCATGATGAAACACCCCTATCTTTCTTTTTAATTCGAATTGATTTAAGATTGCCAATCTCTCGTTCGCTTACTATCTTACCTATTGTAAGTAAGTAAGACAAGAAGCAGATGGTTTATCATCATGTTTGGGAATTATTGCGAATATCTGTTGCTCAATGGCTATTTTCTTGCTATTATGACCAAAAAATCGATATTAGGTGCTATGCAAAATAAGATATTCTTCATGCTAATCCGATTGGAGGAATAAAACGATGAGCCTGCATGTTAAGAAGATTACAGATCCTGCTGATTTGGAAAAGGCATTGGCTGTGCGCAGGCAGGTTTTTATTGAAGAACAACAAGTGCCGGAAGAGATTGAGATCGATCAATATGATCAAGAAATGACCACTCAACATCTATTAGCTTTTGATCATGATGGAAATCCTGTCGGAACGGCACGTTTTCGTCCGTACGGGGATGGGGTTTGCAAAGTGGAACGGGTAGCTGTTCTCCAGTCGCAGCGGGGAACAGGCATTGGCAAACGAATCATGGAAGCCATTGAAAACGAAGCAAAACAAGCCGGTTACCATACGTTAAAGCTAAATGCGCAGACGCACGCACAGCGTTTCTATGAAAAGCTTGGCTATGAAGCAGTGGGAGAGACTTTCATGGAAGCCGATATTGAACATGTGACCATGATCAAAAGATTAGTTTAAATCAGTTAAAACCTCACTTTCATAATAGAGAGTGAGGTTTTTTATAGCAAAGTTTACTCTCTATAAAGTCTAAAGAGACGTTTAGAGGCATGTTCTCATACTGGGATAAAAAGGATAGGGAATATGTAAAGTATTTAACTTTTTTTTTTACAGACTGGCATTATAATTCCCAATAATAATTATATTTTAATTTTTTAAATTATTTCTTCGATATGGAATGGGGAGTCGGATGAAGATTTCATGGGAAGAGGTTAAAAATGAAGCGGCAGAGCTTTTGCAAAAATTGATTCAATTTGATACATCTAATCCTCCTGGAAATGAGATTGGAGCTGCGCTTTTTTTAGCCGATGTAGCAAAGCAGAACGGATTAACTGCCAGGGTGATCGAGACATCACCGCAGCGCGGCAATGTTTTGATTTCTTATAATAATACCTTTTCATCTCCGCTGATTCTGCTCTCCCATCTTGATGTGGTGGGTGCAAATCGCGAGGAGTGGGAAGTCGATCCTTTTGCAGGAGTGATCCGCGATGGCGTCTTATGGGGGCGTGGAACCATTGATACCAAACAGCTTACGATTATGGAATTGATGGTCCTCTTGTTGCTGAAGAGAAACCAGGTTGAACTTCCGAATGACATCATCCTGATGGCTACAGCAGACGAAGAGAGCGGCAGCCAGTATGGTTTATTAAAGCTCCTGGAGGAATATGATTTTATTTTCAAAGACGCCTTTGTGATTAACGAAGGCGGCGGATTTCCGATCATGGTAAATCATGTTCCGGTTTATCTGTGCGAGACGGGGCAAAAGGGGATGTGCCAGATTCGTTTCCGTGTCAAGAAACCAGACAGCGTAAACCCCTATTACTTTGATAACCATGTCTATGTCACAAGCACAGAACTTGTAAAGCGAATTACAGGTTGTAAATGGAGCGGGAAAATCCCCGATACCACGCTTTCTTTGCTTACCCAGCTGTTGGGACTATGCGGATTTACGGGTGAAATAGACAGTCCAATAGAAGAGAAACTTAACTATCTCACTCCTTACATCAGTCCGCTTTTGGTAAATCTATTTAAAGCGATGACAGAAAACACGATGGCGGTGACGATTTGGAATGGAGGAAGGAGAAATAAGACTTTGCAAGGTGATTCGGAAGTGCTGGTCGATTGCAGAATTCTTCCGGGTGTTACCAGAGAAGAAGTGGAGGATAAGATCAGCGAGATGGTTAACGGATTAGAGGTTGAATGGGAGATTGAGAGCTTCAGGGAAGGCTATGAAACCAATTTTGTGAGCACTCTTTTTTGCAGCTTTAATCGTGTCATAGAAGCGAATATTCCCGGGAGCATCCTAGTACCCTTTATCTCTACGGGAGGGAGCGACAGCCGACTTGTCAGCACCCATGGAGCTAATGTATACGGTTTTTCGCCGATGCTTCCTGATATGACTTTTGAAAGAGTATTGCAGCTGGTACATGGCGTGAATGAGCGGATACCGCTCGATTCTCTGCTTTTTGGCATTAAGGTTCTATATGAGTCGATTCAATATTTTTATTCAAAGGAGGGTAATGAATGGCCAATGAAAAGTACAAGGTAGCTCAAGAGAAGCTGCAGCAAGCCGTTCAGTTGCTGAACAAGTATGAGATTGATACTTGGATCATTTTAACCAGAGAGGGATCTGATCCCAGTATGCCGCTCTTGTTTGGAGTCCGTTCCTTTCATAAGGCTGTCATTATGATTAATAGGAACGGTAAACATAGAGTGCTCACCACTGTAAGCGATCAAGGAAGTTATGAAGAGACAGGATTATTTGAGGCTGTTATCCCCTATTACACCAACCTTGATGAGGTGTTTTTAAACGAGTTTAACCGCTTAAATCCTAAAAAAGTTGCCTTAAACATCTCTAAAGTAGATCACTTGTGTGACGGTTTAACGCTTGGGCTTTATCTCTGGTTGGAAAATCTGATCGGCAAAGAGCGCCTTGCACAAGTAGAGGTCTCAAGCGAAGAGATATTAAAAGAACTGCGCAGCGTAAAGTCTGAAACAGAATTACAGAGAATCCAGAAAGCAATTGACCTTACGATAGAAATCTTTGATGAAGCATTTGCACAGGTGAAATGCGGAATGTCTGAGCTGGAGATCGGTCAATTATTTGTGGAGGGGATGAAAAAGCGTGGCGTGGGGAATGGATTAGGCAATCCTTATGATCCGCCGTTGGTTTGTGCGGTTATCAATGGGCTGGCCCACCGAAAGCCATCCAGTTATAAAACCCGACCAGGAGATATCCTTATCGTTGATTTCTCCCTGAAGTATAAAGATTACTGTTCAGATATTGCACGCACTGCCTATTTCTTAAAACCCGGCGAGACAAGAGCGCCAGCTGATATTCAGCGAGCTTTTGACACTGCCGTTCGGGCAATCACAGCATCGATTGAAGGATTGCAGTCCGGAAAGCGTGGATACGAGGTGGATGCCATTGGCAGGAAGGTGATTGAGGAAGCCGGATATCCTACCATCCGCCATTCTGTGGGACATCAGATTGGGCGGGAAACGCATGATGGTGGCACGCGTCTTGGCCCGCGGAGGGAAAGCTTCCGACCTGACGTAGAGGGCCAGATTAAAGTTGGTGAAATCTATGCCATCGAACCGACAGTGATTCAAGATGACGGTCTTCCCTGCATTCTGGTGGAGGAAAATGTGTTGGTTACCTCAAAGGGACCTAAGGTGTTAAGCAGGCGGCAACTGGAATTAGTGCTTATCCCATCTGAATAGGAGGTGGGAAGATGGATGAAATCAAGTGGTCAAAACAATTGGAAGATGAGGTGATCGAACTCTTTAAAGAGCTTATTCGCATTGATACCAGCAATCCTGGGAGAAATGAATTGGAAGCGGTTCGTTTTTTACAACGGATTCTGGAGAAAGAAGGGATAGAGAGTAGAGTGATTGAAAGCGAACCAGGGAGGGCCAATCTGATTGCAAAGCTTGATGGCGGCTCTCAACCACCTATTCTTCTCATCTCACATCTTGATGTAGCTCCGGTCGATGCAAGCCAATGGCGATTTCCACCTTTTGCAGCCATAGAACAGGAAGGAATGATTTGGGGAAGAGGCACTTTAGATACCAAGCAGTTAACCATAATGGAATTGGTCTCCTTTCTCTTGCTGAAACGATCAGGAAAAGGTTTCAATCGGGATATTTACCTTATTGCAACGGCTGATGAAGAGAATGGAAGCAGGTTTGGAATGGAATATCTCGTTAAACATTATCCCGAATATTTGCCTAAAGGATATGTGATCAATGAGGGAGGAGGTTTCTGCATACCTTACCAAGGCAAAAACTATATGATTTATACCGCTGGTGAGAAAGGTTCGTGCAAAGTACGGTTGACTGCAAATGGAACAGGAGGACATGCCTCCGTGCCGCCGGAAGAACAGGCGATGGGGAAAATGGCCGAGGCTATCAAAAGACTTGCCGAATACCGTTTTTCACCTCAATTAACCAAAATAAGTTCTCAATTCCTCCAGACCATTGGAATCACTCCGCGGAAGGATGAACTTGGAGAGCAATTGATCAACGACCCTGTTGATTCGACCATGGAAAGGTTATTTCACTATCTGATCTATAGCGATTTATCAATCAATCATATTGAGATCGGTCAGCGCATTAATGTTATTCCCAGTTACGCGCAAGCAGAAGTGGAATTCCGAATTCTTCCTTGCGTTACGAAGAAGCAAATCGAAAATCTGCTCGCCCGGTTGCTTGATGAGTGTGATGTTGAGTGGAAGATTGAGTCCTTTGAAGAAGGCTTTGAAAGCAATATTGAAGCAGAAATTATCGGAATCTTTCGAAGTAAGCTGAAACAGCTGGCTCCCGATATCGAACTGATACCCATTTATGCTTTGGGAAGAACGGACGGAAGATTTCTCGGCAGAGATGGATCAGATGTTTACGGTATCTCACCTTTGCTTCCCGATCTGCCATTTTCTCAAGTATTGCAAAAAGTCCATAGTCATGATGAATCGATTACAGTTAATTCGCTGCTGTTCGGCTCTAAATTGTTATCGGCTCTGTTATTACAGTACTGCCTAGAATAGGAGGGATATAATGGGCAATTCAGTAAACAGACAAAAAATGGAACAGGCCGTTAAATACCTGAAAGATCTTGAGATTGATCTGTGGTTGATCTTAACCAGTGAAGGAAGCGATCCTTCCATACCTTTAATTACCGGGGTAGGAACTGTAGGAATTGGCGCGTTTCTCATTTCAAATAAGGGTGAGAAGGTGGCAATCTGCAGCAGTATAGATGCTCAAGATTTAGAAGAATCCGCGCTATTTGACAGGGTTGTGAAATATTCACATGCGACTGGCGCTGAGCCGGTTATAAAAGAAACCATTCTCTCCTTTAATCCCAAGAGAATTGCGTTGAACTACTCACTCGAAGAGAATCTGGCCGACGGTTTAACGGTCGGGAGGTATCGTTGGCTGTTAGATCTGCTTGGCGATTCGTATTGCGGTGAGTTTCTCTCCTCTGAATCGTTTCTGTCATTGTTAAGAAGTATTAAGACACCTTTAGAGATTGAGCGTATTCAGAAAGCAGTCGATATTACGATCGAAATTTACGAAGAGGTCTTTAAAAGGCTTAAGGTAGGTATGACAGAGTCTGAGATCGGTTCTATGTTTGTTGAGGAGTTGGAAAAGCGCAATGTAGTAAACGGAGTAGACCGAAGACTGAGCATGCCTATCGTGATGAAAGAGCGCATTGCGCATCGTCCGCCCGGAAATGCGGTTATAGAGCATGGGGATCTCCTGATTGTCGACTTTAGTGTTGAATATGAAGGGTATGTGTCCGACATTGCAAGAACCATTTATTTTCTAAGGCCTGATGAAGATGAAGCTCCTCCACAAATCCGGAAGGTATTTCAAGCGATATATGATGCCATATCATTGGCCGGAGAGGCGCTGCGCCCAGGAGCGGTCGGATACGAGGTTGATCAAATAGCGAGAAATCATTTGCTGTCAAAGGGGCTGCCCGAAATTACGCATGCAACAGGACATCAGATTGGTCGCGACGTTCATGATGGCGGCACCTTACTGGGGCCGCGCTGGGAGAGATATGGGAAAGCACCATACGGACCTGTTCTGGAGGGAATGGTCTTTACACTAGAACCCACGGTCTTCATGGACGGCGGAATCCATTTCATAGTAGAGGAGAACGTAGTCGTCACAAACGATGGTCCCATTTATCTTTCAAAGAGGCAGGAGAACCTTATCTATATTCGCTCATAAATACTTCATGATCAACTTAAAACCGGCAAAGGTGGTGATATATTTTGCTGAGATACACGATAAAACGCTTGTTGCAGTCTCTTCCCATTCTCTTTGGCATTACTTTGCTTACCTTTATGATTATGCAGCTTGCACCGGGGAACCCGATGCAGACCATGATAAATCCGAAGATCTCCGCCACAGAGATGCAGCGGGCACAGAGTAACTTAGGCTTTGATAAACCGATGATTGTACAGTACTGGAATTGGCTTAAGGAAATATTACAGGGTAATCTGGGTTATACGATTAAGACGGGTCAACCCGTAGGCAAGTTGATTTTGGAGAGGCTACCCGCCACTTTGTTATTAACTGGTTCTGCCTTTGTACTTTCATTTGTAATCGGTGTTCCGCTCGGAGTCTATTCAGCCACTCACCGTTATAAAACGCCCGATTATATCTTGACGGTGATCTCTTTTATTGGGATTTCCATTCCTTCATTTTTCTTTGGATTAGGGATGATTTTTATTTTCGCACTTAAGTTAGGTTGGTTTCCTACGTCAGGAATGTCAACAATTGGCTCCGGGTTAACTGGCATGGCGCTCTTTTGGGATCAACTAAAGCATTTGACCATGCCAGCGCTTGTATTGGCTCTTCCCACTATAGCTGTCGTGATGCGGTTTACGCGTTCCAGCTTGCTTGAGGTTCTTGAGAGCGATTTTATCCGCACTGCGGAAGCAAAAGGGCTACAAAGAAGGACTATTATCTTTAAGCATGCCCTTAGAAATGCTCTAATACCTGTAATTACAATTTTTGGATTATCTATCCCATTTCTTTTCGGTGGCGCATATATCACAGAGAGCATTTTCAACTGGCCGGGCATGGGCAGCCTTGGGATATCAGCTATCACAGGAAGAGAGTATCCCATTATCATGGCGCTTAATCTGTTTACCTCCACATTAGTGTTATGTGGAAATCTAATTGCGGATATCCTGTATGCTTGGGCAGATCCGAGAATTCGCTACTCATAGAGGGAGGTGAATGGATGAGTGAAAAGGCGGAGATGCAAATAGGAACTGCGATGATTCAATCCCCGAAGGAGCTGGGTCTCTCTTATCTAGCCTGGAGAAGGTTTAAGAAGAATAAATTGGCCCTTTTTGGCGCGGCGGTTCTTCTTATTCTCGTGCTATTAGCGTTGATAGCGCCTCTAGTCTCGCCATATGATCCCTACATCTCAGTGAAAAATGAGCAGGGGAAGATTGAAGCTCTTCAGCCGCCATCTGGTGATCACTGGTTGGGGACAGATAAGCTGGGAAGGGATATCTTCAGCCGTATGGTCTACGGGGCAAGGGTTTCGCTCAGCGTAGCTGTGGTAGCCGTTCTGATCTCCACATCGATTGGAATCATTCTGGGACTGATCTCGGGATATTACGGAGGCTGGATAGATACTTTTGTTATGCGCGTAACAGATGTTGTAATCAGTTTCCCAGTACTATTTCTAGTGATTACGGTCTCAACATTGCTTAAGCCGAGCATTTTTAATGTAATGATTATTATTGGTCTGGTCAGTTGGACAACCACTTCCCGCCTTGTAAGAGGAGAGGTGCTGCGCATTCGGGAGATGGAGTTTATCGAGGCGGCGAGAGCATTGGGACAGAATGACCTATTTATTATCTTTAAGCATATTTTTCCGAATATTTTGGCGCCTATCATTGTTCAAGCCACTCTTCAGGTGGCAGAAGCGATCCTGACAGAATCATCGCTCTCCTTCTTGGGAGTAGGTGTTCAACAGCCTATACCGAGTTGGGGAAATATGTTGAATGAAGCAACTTCCATTACAGTGTTGCAATTTAAGCCTTGGGTCTGGGCTGCCCCAGGTTTCGCCATTCTTTTAACGATTCTGTCCTTTAATTTCTTGGGGGACGGTCTGCGAGATGCGCTCGATCCAAAGAATCAGAAGTAAATTATTGAGTTAGGAGGAATAACAAATGAGAAAGTTGTTTATGTTAACACTTTTGTTTATCCTGGCGATTGGCGTGCTTGCCGCTTGCGGAGGAAAAGAAGAATCCCTGTCAGAAACCGAAACCGATGTTACTAATCAGAGCAACAATCAAGGTGATTCAGATGAGCCTAAAGAGGGCGGTAGCGTTACAATAGCATTCCCAAGCGAGCCTGGTAATTTAAATCCGATGATCTGGGCTACAACTTCGGATACAAACATTACGCATATGATTTTTGATTCGCTGGTCATACCGAATAATGAGCTAAAAATGGTAGGAAGCCTTGCAAAGGATTGGGAGGTTTCTGAAGACGGCAAAACTTATACTTTTCATTTGCAAGAGAATGTTAAATGGCATGATGGGACGCCATTTACCGCAAAGGATGTTGCCTTTACCTTTAATGCCATTGCACGCCCCGAGTATGATGCAGGGGCCTATTGGAGAGTGGAACCTGTAGTCGGCGCAGAGGAAGTGCATGCCGGAAAAGCTCAAGAAGTATCCGGTATTAAAGTGATTGATGATCTTACGATCTCCTTTACGACGAAAGAGAGATATGCTCCCTTTATTTCCGGTTTATTTATAGGCATTTTGCCGGAACATATCTTAAAGGATGTTTCTCCAGCCGATTGGGCAAAGCACGATTTCAATCGCAATCCGATAGGAACAGGGCCGTTTAAATTTGTAAAATGGGAAACCGGTCAGTACATTGAACTTGAGGCAAATAAAGATTATTTTAAGGGTGCGCCCCATCTTGACAAAATCGTTGCCCGTTTTGGCGATGCCAATACAATGTTGGCGGCTGTATTAAATAAAGAGGTTGATATAACCTCCGTGCCAATTGCTGAGGTAGATTCGGTACTATCTGTGGATTTTGCCTCTATCAAATTGCAGGATAATTTGAGCACTTATTATATCGGCTTTAACGCAAGAAATGAGCATTTTAAAGATGCTAGGGTAAGGAAAGCTCTCGCGCATGCCATAGATAAAGTAACGATGGTAGAAACGATTCTAGGTAGTTATGGATATCCTATTAATGACATCTATCCATCCAAGCATTGGTCTCATAATCCAAATCTGCCAACCTACCAATATGATCTCGAAAAAGCTGACCAATTAATGCAAGAAGCAGGCTATAGCAAAAACAGCAAAGGTATCTATGAGAAGAACGGCAAAGAACTAAGCTTTACCCTTGAGGTGCCTACAGGCAAAAAAGAGAGGGAACAATCGGCAACTATGATTAAACAAAACTTGGAAGAGTTTGGCGTAAAAGTTGAATTGAGAAATCAGGACTTCCCCACACTCGTAACTAAATTGCTGCCAAAGACGCCGGATGGAAAACAAAGGGAAGTTACTGCAGATGATTTTGATGCCTATATTTTAGGATTTGGAATTGAAGCAGATCCTGATGAGTACAGAAGTTACTTTGGTTCTGCATATATGCCTCCTAACGGATATAACTTCTGCGGCTACTCAAATCCTGAAGTGGATAAGCTGTTGGAACAGCAGGCACATGAGGTAGATTTTGAGAAACGCAAAGAGATTACGTGGGAATTAGGACGGATTTTTGCCGAAGATGAGATCTGGATTCCGCTGTATGAACAGAGCGATCCTTATATAGTGAACAATCGCGTGGCAGGTTTTGAACCTGACTTCAGGGGGGTAACCTTTAACGCAAAAGACTGGTCTGTAAAATAGTGAAACAGAAATGAGAGGAATTAAAGGAATTGGAAAGGTCGCTTTTCGATTCCTTTCTCGATACTGATAGAACAGGTACTCAAAAAAGTGAGGTTACGTAAAATTGCGAGCCACACATTTTCTGGCAAGGACAGAAAGAATAGCTCCGCTTTTATGATAGAAAAGCCGGGAGGAACAGGATGGAACGTATCGAACGAATCCGAGATTATTTAATAGAACAAGAGTTGGACGCCATATTGGTCAGTTCCTACGAAAACCGCAGATATTTGTCCGGTTTTACAGGCAGCTCTGGTTATTTGCTAATAAGCCGTGAGCTTAATCTCTTAATTACTGATTTACGTTATGTGGAGCAAGCCGGATATGAGTCTCCCGGATATGAAATCGTTACACATGCCAAAGATCCGTTTGCAACAATTGGGGAAATAATGCGAAAGCAAAATTTAAAAAGAGTTGCCTTTGAATCTATGCATCTTACTTATGATCAATTCCAACAGCTCAGCAAGCACTCCGATTCGACCAAATGGGTTCCTTTGAAAGGTGATTTTCTCGAGTTTCGTGCCATTAAGGATGAAGAGGAGATCAGGTATATTACTAAAGCGATTGATATTGCAGAGCGAAGTTTGGCAGATCTTTGCAAATTAATTAAACCCGGGATGAGCGAGTTAGAGATTGCCATAGAGTTGGAATATAGGATGAAGAGATACGGAAGCGAAGGCCCCTCCTTTCCTACCATCGTCGCTTCTGGTAAACGATCATCTTTGCCCCATGCGAAACCAACAAGCCAGAAAATCGCGGTGAATGATATGATTACGATTGATTTTGGCGCGATTTGGAACGGGTATATGTGTGACATTACCCGCACGGTTCTGGTGGGTGAACCGGAGCGGCGAATGCAAGAAATATTTAACTTGGTGCAAAGCGCATTGGAAGCGGCATTATCAGGAGTGAAACCGGGAGTGACCTGCGCTGAATTGGATCGTCTGGCACGGGATATTTTTGTTGATGCGGGGCTTGAAGAGTACACCCTTAAAGGGTTGGGTCATGGTGTAGGCTTGCAGATACACGAATATCCCCGTGTGGTGATCAATCAGGAGACCGTACTGGAAGAAGGAATGATCTTTACTGTAGAACCCGGGGTTTATATCCCTCATTACGGAGGGGTTCGCATTGAAGATATGGTTTGTGTGACAGAAAGCGGATGCCAGCTCCTGACTAAGATCCCGAGAGTAATACGCATATAGGTGAACAGAAGGTGGTGAAGGAATGTCGGAAGAGATTCTTACAATCAATAACTTGAAAACCTATTTCTATGTTGAGGATCGAATCGTCAAAGCCGTTGACGGTGTCGATCTCCATGTAAAAAAAGGCGAAACCCTGGGTATAGTTGGTGAATCAGGAAGCGGCAAAAGCATTACCGCTTTTTCAATCCTACAGCTAATTCCCTCACCGCCCGGCAAGATTGTGGAAGGGGAGATTCTCTTTAAGGGAAAGGACCTTACTAAATTATCTAACAACGAGATACGGAAAATTCGTGGAAAAGAGATCTCGATGATCTTCCAGGAGCCAATGACCTCTCTTAATCCTGTCTATACCGTTGGAGAACAAATCGTGGAAGCAATGCGTCTTCACTTAAAACTCTCCAAAAGAGAAGCGACGGCAAAAGCAATTGAAATGTTAAAACTGGTGGGTATTCCCTCACCGGAGAAGCGCTTTTACAGCTATCCGCATCAGTTGTCAGGCGGAATGCGGCAACGCATTATGATTGCCATGGCGCTTTCCTGCAGACCTGAACTGCTGATCGCCGACGAACCTACGACTGCTCTTGATGTAACGACTCAAGCACAAATTCTTGACCTGATTAGAGAATTAAGAGAACAATTTGGGACTTCGATCATTCTCATTACTCACGATTTAGGGGTAGTGGCGGAAGCAGTCGATCACGTTGTTGTTATGTATGCTGGGAAGGTAATGGAGTATGCCGATGTGAGAAGTTTCTTTAGAGAGCCCAAACATCCCTATTCGGTGGGACTGCTCAATTCGATGCCCACGTTGGAATATGATAAAGACCGGCTTGAGCCGATAGACGGTACGGTTCCAAGTCCAGTTGACATGCCGGAAGGATGTCGTTTTTGTACGAGATGTAAAGAGGCGAGGAAGATCTGCGTGATGGAAGAGCCTGATCTGATCGACTTGGCAGGACGCAAGGTGAGATGCTGGAAATATACAGATCGCTGGAATGAAACTGGTGAATAATGGGGTGAGAAAAATGGAAAATAAAGCGGAAATAATTCTGGAAGTTAAAGATCTGCGAAAATGGTTTCCCGTTAAGAGCGGTTTCATTTCACGCGACAAGAAATATGTAAAGGCGGTAGACGGCGTCAGCTTTACGCTTCACAAAGGGGAGACCCTTGGATTAGTGGGAGAGTCCGGGTGTGGCAAATCTACAACAGGCAGAGCGATTTTGCGTCTCATCGAACCAAGCTCAGGTCAGGTCATTCTTGAAGGGACGGATATCACCACATTAAGCAAGGAGCAGATGAAAGCAAAGCGCAAAGATATGCAGATTGTTTTTCAAGACCCGTATTCCTCTCTTAATCCTAGGATGACCATCCGAAAGATTATTGGCGAAGCCATCGATATTCATAAAATAGCATCCGGAAAAGCAAAGGAAGAGTATATACGCCAACTGCTCGAGGAGGTGGGACTAGGGCAGCATCACTTGGATCGCTATCCGCATCAATTCTCTGGCGGGCAGAGACAACGGATTGGCATTGCGCGCGCTTTGGCCGTTCATCCAAAGTTAATGATCATGGATGAACCTGTATCGGCGCTCGATGTCTCCATTCAAGCACAGGTGCTGAACCTGCTGCAGGATTTGCAGAGAAACCATGGGCTTACTTATATCTTTATCACGCATAATTTAAGCGTGGTTAAGCATATTTCAGACCGGATAGCGGTTATGTATATGGGACAGATCGTAGAGATGGCAAAAAAGGATCAATTTTTTAATAATCCTCAACACCCGTATTCGCGGGCTTTATTATCGGCAATACCGATTCCAAATCCCGAGTTAAAAAGAGAACGGATTCTTTTACATGGAGAGATTGCAAGTCCGATTGATCTGCCAAAAGGTTGCCGTTTTTATTCACGTTGTCCTGAAGCGCAGGCCATTTGCAAAGAAGAGGAGCCTGCACTAAAGGATCTGGGAAATGGGCATAAATGTGCCTGTCACTTAAGAAGATGAGAACAAACAGAACGCAGGAGGAGTCAAAATGAGAAATCGTGCAGAGATTGTAATTGTAGGTGCAGGAATTATAGGCTGCTCAATAGCCTACTTTCTTGCCAAAAAAGGGCATAAAGACATCATTGTGATCGACAAAAAGGGGATTGCATCTGGAATGACGGGGCTGTGCCCGGGCGGCGTTCGTTTGCAGTGGGGAACTGAGATCAATTGTTTAATGGCCAAAGAATCGGCTCACTTCTATACACATATGAATGATGAATTGCAACCGGAATATCCATTGGCATTTCGTAAGGTAGGCTATCTCTATCTGTTTAATGAGGAAAAGGCGATTGAGAATTACAAACAGAGAATTGCTTTACAGAACCAGCTGGGCATCCCGACTAAATTGCTCCAGCATCAAGAGATTCAGGAGATCGTTCCAGGACTTAATCCTGATAGCTATACAGCGGGTTCTTTTTGCCCTGACGACGGATTTGTGGATGATGTCTACGATATTACAAACGGGTTTGCCAATGCAGCCAAGCGAATGGGTGTCAAATTTCTTTTGGATGAAGTTGGGGAGATTATCACGGAGAGGGACCGGATAAGAGGAGTAAAAACAGGCAGGGGAATCATTGAATCCGATATCGTTGTCAATGCTGCAGGTCTTGATTCACCAGATCTTGCTTCCACTGTCGGGGTGGAGCTTCCGATCAAATCCGAGGTACGCCGCCTCATTTTTACCAACCGCATTGAAGAGCGCCTCCTGGAACCTCTGCTGGTTTACTTTGAAAAAGGATTTGCAGCCAAGCAATTGACTGATGGGACTCTGTATTTAAGTTATTTGGGAAAAGATATACAGCCTCCTTGTGACCACTTTGAGTATCAAATGAGAGCAGCCGAGGTAGGCATGGAAATCTTTCCTCCGTTGGAAAAAGTAGAGTTTCGGAGACATGTGGACGGCATTTATGACAGTACGCCCGATCATCAAGCGATTCTCGGGGGAATAGACGGATTAGTGGGATATTACCAAGCTGTAGGCATGAGCGGGCATGGATTTATGATGGCTCCCGCAATCGCCAGAGCTATGGCGGAAACTATCGCGGGAGAAGAACCCTTTATCGATATTTCACCGCTTCATTATAACCGCTTTGCCAAAAATAAGCTCATTCCGGAACCGGCAGTGGTGTAGGAGGTAGTTAAGATGGATCGAATTGTGATTGAGTTTCCGGAGCACCAAATCATCATTCATGCTCAACTGTTAGTCAAAAAAGCGCCAATTACTTGCCAGGCTTTTTGGGAAATTCTTCACATTCCCTTAGAAACGACATGCCGCCACGCCATGTACACAGGCAGGGAACTCTCTGTTCAATTGCCTGCTTCCCGTGCTGGATCAACTTCCCTTCACCAAGTTGTTCCTGAAAATCTAACCTGTTATCCCGCGCCTGGAGAACTGCTCTATACGTTTATGCCCTCCTATGCATGGGAGGGATTGCCAGATCCCATCTATGATTTGGGAATCTTTTACGGTCATCATTGCCGCACGTTTTTCCCTATGGGATGGGTAGCGGGAAACAGTTTTGCTGTCGTGGATCAAGAAGACTTGCCCAAGCTGGCCCAGATGGGAAATAAGGCAATTACAGAAGGAATTCAGAGGTTAAGGATCAGACGTGCTTAACAAAAAGATGAAATTCCCGCGAATGATTGACTATGTGGGAATTTCATCTTTTAGTGTTTAGGGATGTACGATTTTTGCCAACTGATCAATGGCATATGCAAGATCATCTTTTGTGTTGTAAAAATGAGGAGCGATCCGTATCACATCTTTTCTGGCAGAAACAATGATTCCTGCTTCTTTCATCTTCTGTTCAACAGATTGTCCATCTCCTACATAAAAGGCGGTTGTCGAGCCTTTATCCGCAGTGTTCATAGGACTAACGATTTTTAATCCCTTCTCTTGTCCATATGCCAAACTGAAATATGAGAGTTCCTGTAAGTAGCGATCAATCTGATCCATACCAACTTCCAGCAGCATGTCGAAGGCGGCTGCCGCTGCATAGGCATTGATCACGGGCGGAGTACCAGTTTCGAAGCGTCTTGTACCAGATGCAAAAATGAGATTATGGTTGTCAAAAGCAAACGGATTATCTTGACCAAACCATCCGGTTACTCTGGGCTGAAGCTGTTCCGCTATCTCGTCCTTCATGTAAAGAAAGGCGATGCCTGGAATGCCGAGAAGGTATTTTTGCGTTCCTGTCGCAAGCATGTCGATATCCATACGCTTTACATCGATCGTGATACTGCCAGCAGCTTGGTAAGCATCTACAAATAGATAGGAACCTTTCTGATGCGCAATTCTGGCAATCTCTTTTATATCCTGCTTAAATCCGTTGTAATAAGAGACCATCGAGATACAGGTGAGAATCGTATCTTCAGTTATATATTTTTCGTAATATTCGATCGGTATCATATGATCAATGCTGGGTATATAGGAGAGTTTCGCTCCCATCCTCTCTTGTGCCAGCAGCACGTGTGGAATGCAGGGGAAATCCAATTCGGTTGTGACGATTCGACTTTTTTCTTCATTATATGACAAAGAAGTGGCAATCGATGATATAATATCTGATACAGATGCCAAGATTGCAATTTCATGGGATTCTGCACCAATTAAACGAGCAAATGATTTCTTGGCTTGATTTACTTTCTCCATCCATCGTTCCCAATTCATACCCTCTGTCAAGAGGCTTTCCCAATATTGATTCATAGCATCCTGAACCAAAGTGGAAATAGCGCTTTGCGAACAGCTGGATAATTGCACCCGGGTTTTTAATATTGGAAAGTACTTGCGATAATCTAACGGATTTAATTGCAAAAGAATCACATCCTTACTTAATTAATCATGTGAGGTGATTAGGATGAATGAAACATTAAACGAGATCCACCAAATAGCCCCATGGTTAGAAAATTTGCCTTATAATTGGGAACCTCTAGTCGAGAAGGGAAAGATATTAAAATTAAAAAAACACAGCAGAATCTTCGAGCAATATGATAAGGCCGATTATGTCTATGTGATCATAAAAGGCAGGGTACGGCTTTACTTAACTTCTCCTTCCGGAGAAGAGAAAGCGTTAGCCATTATCGGCAAAGGTGGACTGGTTGGCGACTGTGGCCTGTTTGAACACGGCAATTATACCACAAGCGCGATTACGGCTTCTGAAGCCATTCTATGCCAGGTAAGTATTCCGCAGATTAGGGAAGAATTGCGCAATCAGTATTGGCTTATGGAACAGCTTCTCTTTTTTAACAACCGCAAATACCGTCTGCTTTCCATGCAATCCCTGCAGCTTAGCTACAGCAAGGCTGTTCATCGCATCTGCGTCTCTTTAATCCAGTTGGCTCTTAATTATGGCACCTCCCTTGATGATAACAGGATCAAATTAAATATTAGCTTTACGCATCAGGAACTTGCCAATCTGGTTGGAACTACGCGGGTAACTGCCGTAAAAACGCTTCGCTGGCTTGAAGAAAACCAATATATATATAGAGAAGACAAAAAGTATGTGATCAATGATTTGGAAACATTGATCGAGATCATCAATGATGAAGAAATCAAAATTATCTAAATACCAAATCTATTGTAAAAATATTTGATTTAAAGTTTCAGTAAAGTAATTTACAAGATGGTGATATTCATGGCAATCTTGAAAAATGATTGGGCTCCATTACTGGAATCTGAATATGCACAACCCTATTATCAAGAGCTTCGGCAGTTCTTAAAAAGAGAATATGCAACGCGTGTCATCTATCCCGACATGTATGAGATCTTTACGGCATTACATCTGACTCCATACGCCAAAACCAAAGTGGTGATCCTGGGGCAAGACCCTTATCACGGCGAAGGCCAGGCACATGGTTTAAGCTTCTCGGTGAAACCTGGTGTTGTCCCTCCGCCCTCTTTGCAAAATATTTTCAAAGAGCTGCGCGATGATCTGGGATGCGAGATTCCCAACCATGGGTATCTGGTTAAATGGGCGGAGCAAGGCGTGCTGATGCTGAATACGGTTCTTACGGTACGTGCGCATTCGCCCAATTCACATAAAGGCATTGGCTGGGAGAGATTTACCAATCGGGTGATCTCCCTTTTAAATGAACGGCGTGAGCCGATTGTATTTATTTTGTGGGGAAGACATGCACAAGCAAAAAAAGAGCTGATTACGGGCAGACATCATTTTATCATTGAGTCTGCACATCCAAGCCCTTTCTCAGCGCACAACGGCTTTTTCGGCAGCCGCCCATTCTCAAAAACCAACTGCTTTCTGCGCAGTATCGGCAGCACAGAGATTGATTGGCAGCTCGACAATATGTAAACATTAAAACTGGGAGAATAAGATTATAAGACAAAAAATAAAGGAGATAAGGATCGTGGAAGCAAAAAAAGTGAGTGAATCGCGGACAATCAAGACCTGCTTAATCCTTCCCAATAATGCCAATTATCACGGCACCATTTTTGGCGGACATGTATTATCTTATGTAGACGAAGTGGCCAGCATTACGGCGATGCGGCATTGCCGGAAGCCGGTCGTGACCGCAAGCATTGACTCTTTTGACTTCTTGGCACCTGCAAAAGTTTCCAATGCCCTCTGTTTGGAAGCCTTTGTGGCCTCTACAGGCAGAACCTCAATAGAGGTAATCGTTAAGGTAAGCTCCGAGAATCTGATGACGGGAGAGAGCGCGTTGACGGGGGTTTCATTCCTTACCTTTGTAGGCTTGGACGAGAACGGAAAACCCACACCCGTACCTCCTGTAATTCCTGAAACAGAAGAAGAGATCCGCCTGTTTAATTCGGCAAGCGAACGCCATAAGCTTAGGAAAGATCGCAAATTTGAAGTGAAGGAATTTATCCGGCAGTATCAGATGGATCGGCGGTAAATACTATTCACGCAACTGCCCTGGATCGAATAGGCTAATTTGACGAAGTAATCTTTTCAGAGGTCGATTATGATCTGGAGTGGATTGGATGGCAGTTAATATCATACTTCCTCACGTGGTGATAAATACCGCTAACCGAAATGCAGGCGTAGCGATTGGAGAGAATAATCAACCCAATTGGCATTCCCATCAGAAGACCAATTTTGGTGTAGGAGCGTTATTTGCCATAAATAATATCGTAATCGGAAATGTCGATGTTATTTTTGATAACGACATAATTGATGCGCCAATCAGTGAGGTTGATCCAACGCAAACGGCGCAGAACCAGCAATTTTAGGAGAGTCTACAATGAGCCGAGATCAATATAGCTTCATTCTGAATAAGATTGAAGTAAACACCGTGAATAACAATTCTGGCATTTTTGTCGGATTTAACAACTCCTCTTATTGGCACGTACAGCTAAAACAGAACTATGGTTTTGGTTCAGGGGGAGATGGATGCATCATCGGCAATACCAATATCGTGATCGATAATGATTACATTGATGCTCCCGTAAGTAATCGTAATCTGATTTTAACTCAGAATCAATTCGAATTTGACCGTCCGGTTGATCCTGCAAAGCATGAGATTCCGTTTACCTTTATCAAATTTGAAGAGATCAATGCAAATACTTTAAATCGCAACTCTACCGTAGCCATCGGAGAGAATCAGCAGTTGAACTGGGAGACGTTTAATAAACAAAACTATGGTACAGGTTTTCTATCGGGGGAGAATCTGCTCGGCAATAACATAAATATGATCCATGATGATGACATGATTGATTCACCGATCCATGAACAAGCTGTCAATCATAGTGTACAGTACAGCCGCAGCATGGAGGAACAGGATAATAGTGAAGAAGGCCATTCTGATTCAGGAGAAAATCATCAAGATGCTTCAGGAAGTACAGAAACCTAATCTGTACTTGGCATGATTTAAAGCCTAGTCTGATAAACGGACTAGGCTTTGTGTTTACCACATAAATTTTGACGCCATACCTAAGAGCATATTGAGCGGAAAAGGCATTCCTCCTCCGCTTCCTCCGCCAAATAGCATTCCGAGCGGATTGGAGCCCCCTGTTCCCCCTCCGAATGGATTAAAGTTTCCTCCGCCACCGAAAGGATTAAATCCTCCTCCTCCGCCAAAGAGGGAACCCATAGGATTGGCTCCTCCGCCGAAGGGAACCCCCCCGCTTCCTCCGAACGGATTGAAATTTCCTCCGCCGCCGAAAGGATTAAATCCTCCTCCTCCCAAGAAGGAACTCATAGGATTGGCTCCTCCGCCGAAGGGAACCCCCCCGCCTCCTCCAAACGGATTGAAATTTCCTCCGCCACCGAAAGGATTAAATCCCCCGCCCCCTCCAAAGGGGTTAAATCCTCCAAAGGGAAATCTTGCTTCTATCACATCAGCATCAGCCTTGCCTTTCGTATCCACAGAGAAAGTGGCTTCCTTTTTACCTGTTTTTGTTTTTGAGGGAATATGATGTGTAATAGGTGTTAACCATACCGTATCATGAGTCACTCGGTCTACAATACCTGCATACCTTTTTCCGTCTCGGCCATACGCAATCACCGGTTTTCCTATGAGTTGCTTTGCTTGTCTATATGAAACTCCCATCGGAACTACCTCCTTTATCCTCCTAATATCATATTTCATCTTCTTTGCCCAAGCTCTCCACTTCTGCTGATTTTTGCAGAACCAGCCGTGAAATAAATAAAATGCCTAAACAGGTTTTAAGCCATTCAGAATGACATAAATATAAAAGGAAGGCAGCTACCATGCATGGTAGAGAGATCACTATTGTAAAATGAGGGATGCTGGGATGAAAAAAAGGCCGCCGATTAGCGAGTGGAACTCTATTCAAGCCAAAGTGGATCAGGTATTGGGAGAAGAATTCTGGCAAGATATTGCTGAGATGATTCCGGTAATGGGCCCTCGAATCGATGTCTATGAGACAGACCGCGAAGTGGTTGTCGTGGTTGAGTTGCCGGGGCTAAAGTCGACGGAGGATGTTAAGATTACCATAAACGGATCATTTCTATCGATTAACGGCAAAATCGAGTCGGATTATCCGGTTGCTGAGAACGGGCTTTTGCAATCCGAACGTTTTTTTGGCAGCTTTAACCGCAACATTACGCTTCCCAACCTCATTTATCAGGAGATTAAGGCAAAGTTTCATAATGGACTCCTTAACATCTGCCTTACAAAGACCAACATCGTACAAGAAAAAGAGATTAACATCGAACATGAGGAATCCTAGGGGGTGGTATATGATGGTTCGCATCTATTATGGTGATTTGCAGATTGAACGAATCTCCCATAACTCAGGACTCTTTACGGGCGAGAATACACATGATCATTGGCGCAGCCAGACCAAGATCAATGAAGGATTTGGCCGCCTAACCGGCAGGGAGAATCGTGCTTTATGGAACCAAAACATTCTCTTTGATTGGGATTTTATAGATTTAAAGAAAAGCGAGACTGCCAAGAAGGATGAAAAAGGGTGAAATTCCAAAAAGACGTTGGACTTGCCGAGACTCTTGAACGGTTGAATCAGAGAATTGAAAAATTGGAACAGAGCATTCAGCAGATGTCTAAACCCATTATTGAACATGTCACCATTGAGAGAGTCTATGTGCAAAATCCTGTTTTGGAGCGCTTGGAGTTTGGCCTTGATAAATTGGATATTAAAGAGTTAAGCGGAGCGTTAAATCTGGGGAATAATTTCGGCGTAGCGGTAGAACAGCTTTCAGGCAGAAAAAAGGGAACGGAACCGAAGAAAGGAGAGCATGCACCGAAAGCGCCAAATGAGACGAATGAAAGCGAAAAGATGACCAAAGAGGATCGTCCAAACAGCAAGAGCAACAACTTCGGCATGGAGAGAACGGACTCCGGCTATCGATTCAAAGTAAATCAGAATGGCTCTTCTTAATGATTATCGCAAGAGCTGGTGATGGGGGAATGTCATGAAAGCTTTTTTATCGCCTACGTTTATCATAGGGCAGATTCGTATCGGTACGGTGGAAGGAGCCTCTTGTATCAATTTGGGAAATAATCGTCCAACACATTTTCGCAGCGATAAGAAACATATACAGGGATTTGGAACTGTTACGGGGGATCAAAATAAGATTGAAGGGGCGCGCACGGCTTTAAATGACGCAGACTTTATCGATATGATGAATGTGGCAGATCAAGTACCGGATTGGCTAAAGCAGGTGATCGCGACAAATAAAGCCTAATACCAAAATGGGACAAGTAAACAATCCTCCGATCCATGAATAAGATATCCCAACATAAACGAGTTAAAGGGGTACTTAGATGGATAATCAATCTTTCTTTCCGTTTAACGGCCAAATGCCCAATGTCAATTTTGGCGAGTTAAATAAGCTAATGAAAGAGTTTAGTGAATTTATGGGTGGTGACTTTTGGAATACCATCAACAAATTAAATGCAATGCCAAATTATATTCCTAATATCTCCAATTGGCAGGCGCAAAGCCAAAATAGGGAATCCAACGCTGCCCATGCATCTCCTTTTCCGGATCAATTTCAGCATCTAAACGCAATGATGCAGAGGTTAAATGGGTTTTTAAACAATGATTTATTGCGACACATGTATAATCTGAACAATCCTAATCCTGCGCCGCAACCGCCCCCGAATGCAGCACATATGAGCCAGCAGATCAGGCGGGGAACGATTCCGGTTCAGCTATGGGAAACGGATAAGCAGATTTATCTGATCGCAAGCTTGCCGGGCATTAAAAACAGTCAAGATTTAAAAGTAACGCTAAAAGATGAACTCACGGTAAAGATCCGCGCCAAAATGCCATCTTTTCAACCGGAGCAAAGCAGCCGGATTATCGAATCGGAATTTCCCAAGAGCAACATGGAAAGGGAGATTAAGCTTCCTTCACCTGTATCGACAAAAAGCTATTCCTCACAGTATGAGGATGGAGTGCTAACGTTGATCTTAACCAAGCTGGATGACGAGCTGGATATCGCGATATTTGAAGAGTAAAAGGGCCAAGTTGAATGGCCCTTTTAACAATTAAAGCGAAGAGACAAACCGTTCCATTCGGTTCAGCGCCTCCTCCAACACCTCTAAAGAACAAGCGTAAGAGATTCGAATGTATCCTTCTCCAAACGATGAAAAGGCACTGCCGGGCACTACCGCCACTTTCTCCTTTTCCAAAAGCTGTGAAGAAAAATCAAAGGAATTTAACTTTAATTTCTGAATGGACGGGAAGAGATAGAATGCTCCTTCAGGTTTGACGGCAGCTAGTCCCATGCTGATCAAGCGATCATAAACATAATCTCTCCGTTTTTTATATTCCGTTCGCATCGCTTCCGCATCATCCACCCCGTTGGTCAAGGCTTCCAACGCGGCATATTGACTGATCGAGCTGGCGCAAGTGACATTATATTGATGTACCTTCAACATCTGCTTGGTTATATATGCCGGGGCACAAGTATAACCGATTCGCCAACCGGTCATGGCATGTGATTTGGAAAGTCCATTGATCAGGATGGTCTTCTCACGGATTTCAGGATCTTGTGCAATCGACTGATGGGTACCGTCATAGATCAGCTCGCTATAGATCTCGTCAGAGAGGATAAAAAGCTCTTTCTCTTTTAAAAAGCTTGCAAGGTTCGCTAACTCGGCTTTATCTAACACCACTCCCGTAGGATTTGAGGGATAGGGGAGAATAATGGCGCGAGTCTTTTCAGTTATTCTCTCTGCCAACAACTCGGCGGTTAATTTGAAGTGATTCCGCGTTGTATCTACATAGATCGGATGGGCTCCCATCAGCTTAATAATCGGTTCATAACCCGGATAGGCAGGTCCCGGCAGAATCACTTCGCATCCCTCTTCCAGAATGGTGCGAAGGGCAATGTCGATTGCCTGGCTTGCTCCATTTGTTATAATAATCTCATCTTCAGCATGATAGGATAACCGGTATTTATACCATAAAAAATGACTCACCGCTTTTCGCAGATCAAGGAGTCCGGCATTTGGCGTGTAGCCTGTCTTATCCTCTTCGATGGCAAGCTGAGCTTTCCTCTTTATATGCTCAGGTGTGGGAAAATCAGGTTGACCGATCGTGAGGGAGATTGCATCGGGATATTGGGATACAAGAGCGGCAAATTTACGAATGCCTGAAATCTCAATACTGCGAACGCGTGGATTGATAAGCTGTTCCATCAAGACCATCCTTTTAACTCAAGTTCTTGTGAAATAGGTTGCTCAGTATGGTATCTTAATTCATAATACATGTTCATCCGCATATCTTCAAATATGAATTCATTCATTATCCTAAAGAATAAGAGGGTAGAACGATGCTGATCTTTCCTGTTGAGATTCTGATTAAGCTGGGTATTTCCGCTCTTCTGGGCATGATCATTGGCCTTGAACGAGAGCTGCGCAAAAAGCCTTTGGGACTTAAAACATCATTGGTGATCTCAATCAGCAGTTGCCTGTTGACTGTCGTTTCGATTGAATCGGCCAATCGCTTTGCCATTGCTGGTATACATGTGATGGACCCCATGCGCCTCGCCGCCCAGATCGTTAGCGGTATTGGTTTTCTAGGCGCAGGAGTGATTCTGAGGAAAAGCAACGATGTGATCCTGGGTCTCACCACGGCTGCTATGATTTGGGCTGCTAGCGGATTGGGAATAGCCGTTGGCGCTGGATTTCTCGTAGAGGCGGTCGCAGGTCTTGTGCTGATCATTTTAAGTGTGGAAATCATGCCAAAGATCATACGCCTGATCGGTCCCAGAACGCTTAAAGAGAAAGAGATCCAACTTACCCTCAATATCAAAGGTGAGGCTGATATGGAGGCTATCATCAAAGAGATTAAGAACCGGCAAATTAAAATCAAACATGTCCATATCAAGGATCTTGAAAACGGAAACCATTGGCTGAGCCTTACGATTGCCGTGCATGAGAAACGGTATGTAACCGATGTATATAATCATGTGCGCAAGATTCCGTTCGTGGTTAGTGTGGAAGCGGAAAGCCTCTAGGATCGGTCTATTTTCGTTACATTTTCATAACCGTTATCTGAAACCGCAGGCCAGACCTGCGTTTTTTTCTATATAGAAAAAATTTCGCCCTTGAAAAAGGGAGCAAACAAAATTATAATCAAAAATAACATATCGATCAAAATAATTTGATCGTATAAAATAATTTTATCATACAAGTATTTTTGATTGAATGGGTGATGTTATGCTGGATGTCTATGTGATTACATCGTATGAGCAGGCAAAAGTGATATCTCATAAGCTGCGACTTCAAATCATGACAATCTTTAAAGATCACAACCCGCGTACGGCAAAGCAAATTGCAGACGAACTAGAATTACCTGCTTCAAAAGTCCACTATCACGTTCGCGAGTTGGAAAGAGCGGGCATAGTGGAAATCGTGGAAACACGCGAAAAGGGTGGAGTGATCGAAAAATATTATTTACCTATAGCCAAAGAGTTTCGCATCCACTTAAGCGATGAGGAAAATGAACGAGAAGGCAAAGAAAGCGCCTCATCCAAGTTGACCAAGGTATTGTTTAATGATTATCGTGATTCTTTCATAACGGCTACTTTTGAGTCGGAGAAGCCGGAAAACCGTGACAAAGATGAACTGCGTCCCTATCTGACGATTCGTAATCTTTACCTAACCACGGACCAGTATAAAGAGCTGCATGACGAGATCATGGCGGTACTTGAACGCTGGAAAGCAACATACGAACAAAATAGTGCTCATTCCGGTGAAATGAGGCAAACTTATAAAATGCTGCTTTCGATCCATCCCTTTGATCAAAAGAAATCAATCAAAGGTAATGCAGTGATTGATTAGATGTAAATACTTGCTGAAGGGAGAAATAAAATGAACTTGATCCGTTTAAATGGGTTTAAGTTATTTAGTTTCATCTGGTTCGGACAATTAATCTCGATTATTGGCTCAGGCCTAACGGGGTTTGCACTGGGCGTTTGGGTCTACCAAGAAACAGGCTCAGTTACGGATTTCTCATTCATTTTACTTAGCAGCACTTTGCCGGGCATGTTAATCTCCCCAATCGCGGGTGTATTGGTTGACCGATGGGACCGCCGCTGGATCATGATGATGAGTGACATTACGGCAGGCATGAGCACGCTAGCCATCTTTTTCTTGCTCTTTACTGATCATCTAGCCGTATGGCATATTCTCATCGCAAATGCTGTTGGCGCGATGGGAAATGCCTTTCAATTGCCTGCCTATCATGCAACGGTCTCTTTGCTCGTTCCCAAAGAACATCTGGGCCGCGCCAATGGAATGATCCAATTTGCCGAGGCTGCTTCGATGGTAGCTGCGCCATTGCTGGCCGGTTTTCTGATCAAGACCATTGATGTTCATGGCGTAGTGCTCATTGATTTTGTGACTTGTCTCTTTGCTGTTCTCTCACTTCTACTCGTGCGCTTCCCAAAGCTTACTGCTCAATCCAAGAATGTAGAAAAGAAGAAGGGCAGATTTTTGGAAGATGTGACATTTGGCTGGAGGTATATATGGGGGAGACCTGGGCTTCGCGGCCTTCTCTTCTACTTTGCGATCAGTAACTTTTTATTTGGTTTTATGAATGTCACCCTGACGCCCTTAGTTCTCTCGTTCAGCAATGAGAAGGCGCTCGGACTGATCACCTCTGTCAGCGGGATCGGCATGATTTTAGGCGGACTGTTGATGAGCGTATGGGGTGGTGCCAAGCGAAAAATCAACAGCCTGGTCTTTGCCGGAACGATTGGCGGAGCCGCCTTGGTCCTGCAAGGGATTCAAGCGTCCGTCACCATGATCGCAATTGCGATGTTTCTGCAATTCTTTGTTCTGCCCATCGCAAACGGCTCGTCGCAAGCCATCTGGCAAAGCAAGGTGGCTCCTGAAGTACAGGGAAGAGTCTTTTCTGTAAGAAGATTGATTTCGATCTCTTTAAATCCTTTGGCTTATCTTCTTTCAGGGCCAGTTGTTGATTCCTTCTTCGAGCCACTTATGGCAAAAGGGGGGCCTCTATCCGAGACCATTGGCGCTGTGATTGGCACAGGCAAAGGAAGAGGGATTGGTCTGATGCTGATTTTTCTGGGAATCCTGCTGATTCTAAACAATCTGATCATCTATCTAAAACCCAGAGTGCGGCATGTAGAGAATGAGATTCCGGATGAGATTGTGAAGAAGGAAGCGGTTGCGTTATAATCCTTTAACTTGAACATAGCAAATATTTATTCCATGAAAACCGTAGATCTGTTCTGCGGTTTTTTTCCATAAAAAACATTTTTCGGCTTGAAAATGGCTCGCAATTGAATATAATCAAAAATATAACAATAATCAAACAAATTTGATCAGAGCAGAATATTTTTTCCAGTGAATATGACCACACCTAATGGCGGTATTGCACCGTAGAACATCAGAGAGAATGGGATGAGAGAGTCTTATTCCATGAACAAAACTGGAAGGAGGTAATGTGAAGAAATAAAAAAATAAATAGAATGAGGCGCGAGCATAAAATAACTGTTTGGATGGGAGATTTTCCAAAATGAATTTGATCCGCTTAAAAGGTTTTAGATTATTTGCTTTCATTTGGTTTGGGCAATTTATTTCGCTCATTGGTTCCGGCTTGACGCGGTTTGCCCTTGGTGTGTGGGTTTACCAGAAAACCGGCTCGGTTACGGATTTTTCGCTTATTATACTCTGTAACACATTGCCGGGTATGTTAATCGCTCCATTCGCAGGTGTCCTGGTAGACCGCTTTGACCGCCGCTGGATCATGATGATCAGCGATCTTATCGCAGGTCTGAGCACGCTAGCCATCTTTTTCTTGTTGTTTACTGATCATCTAGCTCTGTGGCATATTCTGGTCGCCAATGCAATTGGCGCTATATTGGAAGTCTTTCAGGTTCCTGCCTACCAAGCAACTGTATCCCTGCTGGTACCCAAAGAACATCTGGGCCGCGCCAATGGAATGATTCAATTTGGCGAAGCCGCTTCGGTAGTATCTGCTCCGTTATTGGCCGGTTTTCTGATTCATACCATTGATGCGCATGGCGTAGTGCTGATTGATTTTGTAACCTGCCTCTTTGCCGTCACCTCTCTTTTTCTCGTACGCTTCCCAAGACTCACCACCCAATCCAAGAATGTAGAAAAGAAGAAGGGCGCATTTCTTGAAAATGTGACATTTGGTTGGAAATATATATGGAGAAGACCCGGGCTGCGCGGACTGCTCATCTATTTTGCGATCAGTAACTTTTTGTTCGGCTTAATGTATGTCACGCTTACCCCCTTGGTTCTATCCTTCAGCAGTGAAAAGGCGCTTGGGCTCATCACCTCTATCAGCGGGACAGGCTTGATTTTGGGCGGCCTCTTGATGAGCATCTGGGGAGGCGCAAAACGTAAAATCAATAGTTTGATTCTTGCGGGGACAATATGCGGGATTGGCCTGATCCTGGAAGGAGCTCACCCATCTGTTCTTAACGTTGGGATGGGAATTTTCCTGCTCTACTTTGCACTGCCCATAGCCAACAGCTCTTCACAGGCCATCTGGCAAAGCAAAGTTGCCCCTGAAGTGCAAGGCAGAGTATTCTCTGTACGGAGATTGATTGCCATCTCTTTAAATCCAGTGGCTTATCTCATCTCCGGACCCATGGTTGATTATCTATTTGAGCCATTAATGGCAGAAGGGGGACCGTTATCCGGGACGATAGGTGCTATAATCGGCACCGGCACAGGGCGTGGGATTGGGCTGATGCTGATTCTTCTTGGAATCCTTAATATATTAAACAATCTGTTCGGCTATTTGCATCCCAGAGTGCGGAATGTGGAGGATGAGATACCTGACGCGATTGTGAAGAAGGAAGCGGTTGCGTTATAATACTCCTTAACGTAAGAAAATAAGGAGTTTAGAAAATGGAACAAGTACGTGAATTACTCCATTCGATCTTTGAAAATCATACCTTAACCGAAGCGATTATCAGCAATCTGCGCAATAAGGAGCTTTTTTACTCGAAAGTGAAGATAAAGCCGGTGCTGCTTAAAGGTGGACTCTATTATCAATTCACTTACTATACAGGAACCAAGGTCTACCATGAGAATTTGAATCCTGTTGTTGCCGGGGATAAAGCGGCGGAGATGATTGAGAGAGATTTCAAGCAAGGGATGTTTTATACCAAAGAGGCAGATTACCAAGTTCTCATCAGCAAACGGTATAAAGCGACTATCCTTAAGAAACCTGCGAGCAAAACAGATGTGCAGTATGGACATAATCGCAAGAAATCCTATCTCCTGGAAGAGGGGAAGCCGATTCCATTTCTGGTGCAGTTGGGTGTGATGAATCAAGAGGGAAAAGTACTGGCCAAGAAATATGATAAGTTTAAACAGATCAATCGCTTTTTAGAGCTGATTGAGGATGTAATTCCTCATCTGGAGAAAGACCGCAAACTGCAAATCGTTGACTTTGGCTGCGGGAAATCCTATCTCACTTTTGCCCTTTATCATTATTTAAAAGAAGTGAAGAAGTTGGATATCAACATTATCGGGCTTGATTTAAAGGAGGATGTGATCGCCCATTGCAACCAATTGGCAGGATCATTGGAATATGAGCAACTTCGTTTTTATGTAGGAGATATTAGTAAGTATCAAGGCCTCGAGAAAGTAGATATGGTGGTTACTCTCCATGCTTGCGATACGGCAACCGATGCGGCTTTGGAGAAGGCGGTGCGTTGGGGAGCCGATGTCATACTTTCTGTACCTTGTTGTCAGCACGAACTCTTTTCACAGGTGAAGAATCCCATTCTCTCACCGATGCTGCAACATGGCATCATCAAAGAGCGCTTTGCCGCGTTGGCCACCGACTCGGTGCGGGCACAGATTCTTGAGATTTTAGGATATAAGACACAAATCATCGAATTTATCGACATGGAGCATACGCCTAAAAATCTCTTGGTACGGGCGGTTAGAAGAGGACAAAAAGAAAACGATCAATCGCACGCCTCTGCCTACTTGGAATTTAAAAAGTTTTTGCAGATTGATCCTTATTTGGAACGGGCGCTGTCTGATCTCCTTCAGCCGATCTTTACAAAATCATAAACCACTCGAACTTTCGTCCATACACTTATTATATCATCGCCGACTTATGATTTTAGTCTGTAAATGCCGGTGGATCTTCACTATAATTATGGATATTCTTTTATTGAGGTGATGGATGTGAAGCGAGCCGCATTTATAGCCTTTGAGGAGTTTGCCATGTGGCAAGTGGCTTTGTTGCAGAAGTTCTTGCGGGATAAAAACTGGCAAATTGATACTTTAACACTGGGCGGGCATGATGTGCGTACGGACGGCGGAATAACGGTAAGGGCTGATCGGCCGATGGAAGAAGCAGAGCCGAATGACTACCAGCTTCTTTTGTTTCCTGGTGCTGGTGGGGAGATCAGAGAGTCATTGCTCGATAGCAATACTCTTAAAGGCTTTATTCAAACATTTGAGGGGCCAATCGCGGCCAGCTGCGCATCGGCGCTTTTTCTTGCCTCAGCCGGAAAATTAACTGGGAAATATACCACAACTGAAATTATTAAGGAAAGGTATGACGCCTACTTTCAGACAGGAGAATATACGAATCAGGATGTCTGTGTAGATGGTGGAATCATTACAAGCAAGGGTTTTGCTCATTTTGAATTTATGATGAAAGTAATTGAACTGCTCGGGCTCTCGGACGAAGATCCGAGTTTGCAGCGAGTAGCATTAAAACTGGCGAGAAATAATTAATGGTATAAGATAAAAGGCGATCTCCATATTGGTTTCTTTCTTGGGGATCGCCATTTTAATAAATGGAATTTAATAGTCCTCCTCTTCATCGCGTATATTGAGTTGTCTTTCAATCCGCGAGACTCTCCGCTCGATTCGACTCATTCTTCCTTCCAGCCGCTCCAATCTTTGAAATAGATTGACGGGAATTGGACCACCCCCAGGCTGTTGTGGCATCCGATATGCCGTGGGAATATGAAGCTGTTGTCCGATATAAATATTTGTACTAGCTAGATGGTTGGCTTGCATTATCGCTTGCACAGTAGTGTTGTGACGTTGCGCAATATCATAGAGTGTATCGCCGGCTTGAACCGTATAAAACACTTCCACTATTCCTCCTTCTCTTTGCTTCTATGATGGATGGATTGGAACTGATGCGCATCTGCGGATCTGCTCCCATAATTTATGGTATAGGCGAGAAGGAAAAATGTGCGTATATTTCGTTCATTTGGGCAGCAACCATTTTTTTGAAAATACTTAGCGATTATTGAATTCATGAGGAAAGGTATAGTAAGTATGGTCTCTTATCCTATAGTTTCATTGGAAAGAAGGAGATAAAAAAGACATACCTATTTGGCATGTCTTTGTATCTCGATCTCTATTCATCAGATGCTCATAAAAGCTTCAATATTCTCTTTAGGGAGCCCAACTCCTACAAAGAAGGAGCCAAACTCGCCAAAGCGTGCGCTCACTTCATCAAATCGCATTTCGTAGACCAATTTTTTAAATTGCAGCGGATCATCGGCATAAAGGGTTACTCCCCATTCCCAATCATCAAAGCCGACAGAGCCGGTAATAATCTGCTGAACTTTGCCCGCATAATTTCGTCCGATCATGCCATGGCTTTTCATCATATCACGGCGCTCCTCCATGGACAACATATACCAATTGTCAGCGCCATCGCGTTTTTTATTCATCGGGTAGAAGCAGACATGCTTCGTCTTGGAAAGGGTGGGCTTTAATCGGCTTTGAATATAAGGATCTGTATTGGGATCAACATCTGGTCCGCCTACGTAACCGCTCAATTCGACAACCGAAACATAGGAATAGGCAGGCAACAAAAATTCGGCGAATTGTGTTTTATTAAAATGATTTTTGATCTCATTAAGCTCTGCAAGGGTCGGCCTCATGTGGATAAAGAGCAGGTCTGCTTTCTGTCCGGCAATGGAATAAATTCCGTAGCTTCCGCCTTTCTCTGCTTCTTTGGCATCCCAACCCTCCATCAGTTGAAACAGCTCATTCAGGGCAGTTTGACGCTCTGAAGCGGACAAAGTCTTCCAACCCTGCCAATCAATCGTGCGAAAATCATGCAATGCGTACCATCCCTCAATTGTATATACAGCCTCGCTCATCTCTCTTCACTCCTAATTAACGATTTATCATAAATCTATATTACCATTCTTTCTGGGGGATCAAAAGCTGGTCATCAAATTGTCACAGAATGAGGAAAAGGCCCATCAATCATGTATAATAAGTGTAAAGATCTGCAAATTCTAAGGAGTATATAGTTGAAATGGATCTACATCTTATAAAGCAGTTTGTCAGAAGTTTTTCAGGAGAGGTATATGGTTTTGCCGAATTGATTCAGTATGCGATTCTTTTGCCTATTGTGGAGGTAGATGGAGAGCTATCTGTTCTATTCGAGGTGCGTTCCCGCGAGCTAAGACGGCAACCGGGGGAGATCTGTTTTCCGGGAGGAAAGGTAGACCCGGAAGATCCGGATGAACGTTTTTGCGCCGTACGGGAGACAAGTGAAGAGTTGGGAATTGAACAGTCTCAGATTGAAGTGATCGGCGGGCTCGGTGTGCTTGTTCCGCCTGTTCAAATTGCAATTCACACTTTTGTAGGATATATTCGGGATCTGCAAGCCATACAGGTTAATGAAGCGGAAGTGGCTGAGGTTTTTACGGTTCCCTTGCAGTATCTGCTAAACCAAGAACCGGAAGCGCATGAATTGCAATTGGGACTTACACCCGTAGAGGATTTTCCGTTTGAATTGATACCTGGCGGTAAATCATACAAATTCCGTGAGCGGAGAATCCCGGAATATTTCTATTTTTATCAGGATCGTATTATTTGGGGACTAACGGCGCGAATTTTAAAACAATTTTTAGATAAGCTTAAAAAAGAGATGATCTGACAATGACAGCTTTTCTTTCCTGATAGTTACTATTAAATTTGGTTCCGATGGCATTTTTGAGTAATTCCTCAATACTATGTATTGTCGAATCAAACAGAATAATGTAAAAATATTATTCTGTTAAAATTTTCTTATTAATGCTAGAATATTTAGTATAGTATTCTGAAAGGTGGTGATGTTTATGAGAAAGAAAATAATTGCAAGTTTATTGGTTTTAACTTTTTTTCTTTCATTATCATCAGCAGTGTTAGCTTATGATGAACCTATATGCGATGCACCAAGACCTTGGGGAAATTGCATGCTCCCATAGATTCTTTGAAAAGGATGCTACTTAGTAGCATCCTATCTCCTTTTAAAAATGCTCCTAATCATTTGTTAATACTTGGTGAGTCCTGATTGCGAACTGCTTTGCTCTTGTAATCTAACGTATGTAGTCTTCAAAATTAGTAGATTGTAAATAGTTTACAAGGAAAATAAATTGACAACGGCTCAATTTTGTTTAAAATAGAGTAATGTCTAAGCAGTGCCGAGTTAGTTAAATGGTATAACAGGTCACTCGTAATGATCAATTAGGAGTTCGATTCTCCTACTCGGCACCACTTATTAAAATTATTTCCTCAAAGATGACAGATATCTCTTTATCCTCTTTTACATAAAAATTCCACTTACTTCATAGCTTTCAAGATCCGATATAGAAAAAGACCACCAGTAATGGTGGTCAAAATATTGAAGTAAGCATGTTGTTGAGTACTTACGGGCAAATCCATAGACAGTCTCCTACATAAATGCACCCTTCACTGCCGGAGGGAGGTTTGCACATTACTCCTTTTGAATATTCACTTGGGTTAGCTGAGGTAGCACTTGCTAAAGTGAAGGTAAGTACAGTAATAATGAACAGACCTAAAAATTTCTTTTTCATTATTATCACCTCCTCATTTTGGATCTCCATATTTTAGAAAATTCTAGGTGATATATAGGAAATCCTTTCAAGAAATACCTCTTTCTTTGTCAAAAATAAAGATATAATATCTCCTTATTAAGCATCTTTTCCCGTATCTAGGAATACTACCACAACCACTGATACGGTGTAGCATCATGCTCATTATCTCTGGCAACAGGAGCAGCTCCTCCGGAAGGATTGCGAAACCCAGCAAGTTGACCTGTATTGCGAATATTTACTTCCGTACCTATAGGGATAATGGCATAGAGATCTTCAACATCCGGATTATTGAGACGGATGCAGCCATGCGATTGATATTGCCCGATTGAGTTAGGGTTATTGGTGCCGTGAATGGCATAACGCTCATCCGATAGAACCAAACCTCTTGTACCGTATACGTTGGTGCTTGAGACAGGTCGGTTTACTTTTTTGCTTATTGAGAATTTTCCTGCCGGAGTGCGATCCTCTTTGCCCAGTCCCACTGAGTATTGCCTAATCCAATATCTCCCCGAGTGTACTGTAAGCTTGAGCTCTTCTTTATTAATGTTGATGGTAAGCGGCCCAAATGCGTAAGGCACCTTTACCCGTTTTCCGTTTATTTCAAATGGGATAACTCTTTCTAGACTTGGCCAAACATCCCTCTCATCGATCAGTTCTGGCAGATATCTTGATGGCAGGGAAGAACTCATTAATGGAAAGTCTGAGAGATAATTGTATGGAAAAGGCTGCGTTAACTGGCTTAACTGTACAGGTAAATCTCCGTTCAGACGGCGGTAATGATAGAGCGCAGAGCGAAGGACTAGCCATTCCTCCATCGCTTTTCGTTGCTCGTGGTATCTTGCTGTCAATAAATTTGATAGTTTGCTGACCTCACCCAGCTCGCTGAGACGACAGTGGCAATCTTTCTCGATCCATCTTGGCGTGGCATATGCATCGCGTATCAACATGCCCACCACCTGATCGGGTTGGACAAAGAGTTGTGGTGTCCAAGCCTGTAAAAGAGGATCTTGCACAACGATGAGAGCAACAGGGCTTTTTAATTCATCTTCTCTGCTTTTCCAATATGAGAATAACTTCTGTTCAAGTTTGGGGTCATCTATATGTTCAATTTTAACGACCTCGATCCAAGTATAATGCGCCTCATTTGCTTCCTCATTCTCAACCATCCCATATGTAAAGGACTCCAACACAGATTGATATGAATCTGGTGTTTTATTCGGGGCAAAGATTTCACTCGGTAGCACCAAAAAAGAAACGAAGAGAATTGTAGAAAATAGGAATGTCAACAGTATTTTTCTCTTGCCTTTCTTCTTCTGGGGTTTTGAATCAAGGCGCTCTAGAGCCATTCTAGCTGGTTTCGCATATTCTTTATTTAATTGCGCACAACGTTTATAGCAGGCGATTGCCTCCTTAATATGTCCCAGATTTTCCATCTCTTCTGCAAGAGAGAACCAACCCAGATCATCATCAGGATGGTGTTTGGTATACCATTTATAAAATTGGAGGTGATCAGAATCTGGGAATTGCATGAAATAGAGAGCCTGCTCCGATATAAATTGTTTCCTGCTCAAGATTTCACCTCCTTAGTAAGTCATCATTAACATTATCGGCAAAAATCCTATTGCCATCAATTTACAACGAGAAGACATGTTGCAACAGTCATAATCCAACAAAAAATTACTTCAAACTTTATATCGACTTTTAATGGAATAATTATTATTTTTCTAAAATATTCATATTAAATTGCTTATTCAATAATTTAGATTTATGAAAATAATTTGTTAGACTTTTGTAAGGATTTAGGATAGGGTAATCAGTAGAAATACCAGAAAATTTGCGCTAATCTATGTTGTGAGGGAATTTATAATGTTCATAACAAAGGGGGCAAAGAGAGATACGCAGTTTTTTATTCGTTTCATTCATTAATAACTAGTTAAAGGAGGAAAACCAATTATGAAAATACGCAAATTATTGGTAACTGGTGCATTGTCATTATCGCTGGCATTCTCTAGTTTTGTATTTCCAGTATATGCCACATCGCTTAGTGATACTGTAGGTTTAAGTAGTGAAGCAGCCATTAATAAACTTGTTTCGCTAGGAGTATTTCCAAATACAGGTGAGAATTTTAACCCAGAACAAAATCTTAAACGTGCTGATTTTGCCTATATTGTTAAGGCTGTTATTGGTGACGCACAATCTGCTGAGGTGGCTAAGGGCAAGGGAGATGTGAAATTTTCAGAATTAGCAAAAGTCCTTTCCCGTGGCTTAGGGCTTAAATCTACTTGGACTGATCGACCTATAGACTTCCTATATTATTTAGACCGTAAGGGTGTACTAGACATTGATACTGACCTTGATGCTGTTGTAACACGTGAAGATGCAGCGATTGCATTTGATAAATATATTACTCTAAAAAATAAATTTAAATCGGATGCTGGAGTCATTACCCAATTAAATGAAGATTCTATTGTCCTGGATAATGGTACAGGAACTACCTCATATAAATTTGCCAAAAATGTGTCAGTATTTGTAAGCGGGCAAGGGGTAGAGACTCAAAGTCTATCTGTAGCTATGCCTGTAAATCTTATATTCAACCCTAAAGGAGAGATTGCGTTTATTGAAGGGAGTTTATTAGATGCTGAAGAAGGCACAATAGCATTTAAAGATGGCAAATTATTAATTAACGATAAAATTGTAAAAGATATCAATCCAAACGCAATCTTTGTTCCACTGCCTACGTCACCAAACGATACTTTTACAGCCGCATTATTCATGCAATATGCCGCTGCAGGCGCACAATTTATGGGGCAAGTTCTCTTCCCGGACACTAATGATGTGACTTTGGCTACCTTGTATATTGCCAAAGCGGAGAATAAATCTTTAACATTCCAGGGTAATAAGATTGAAATTGAATTTACAAAAGTTTTAAAACAATCATTTGAGATATCACCAGAGGTAAAAGTTACTTTAGATGAAAAAGAAGTAAAACTTGAGGAACTAAAGTCACTTGATAAAAGTAAATATACGGCCACTATTGAAGCTAATGCAAATGGTGAGATTGTCTCAATAACGGCAGTATCCAATAAATAGCTAAAACTAACCAATTGGCATAATAACTAATCTTTTAACTTTGAAAAGAGAGGGGAAGGATAATGAAAGGCTTGATAAAAAGTATTGTAAAAAAGACCGCAGCTGTTATCTTGGCAGCGACAGTGCTGTTCTCTGGTTTCTCTGCATTTAATACGGCTGAAGCAGCACGGGCGGGTTTTGATCCTAAGAAGGTCGGAGGGAAGGTGACAATCAGCTTTTCTACCGATGCAAATAAATTATTAGCTGGAACAACCACTGATGCTTACTCTGCTCGCGTTCAAGCATTAATTTATGACTCACTTGTTGCAACTGATCAACAGGGTAAGATCATTCCTAGCGTCGCAACAAAATGGGATGTTACAAGTGACGGGAAACAATATACCTTTTATTTACGAAAAGATGTCAAGTTCCATGATGGTAAACCTCTTACTGCTGATGACGTGATTTTCACATATGACATCTTATCTAACAAGGACTCCATTTACTCATATAAATCTAATTTTGACTTGATTGATAAGGTGGAGAAGATTGATAACTATACCATTAGAGTTAAGTTAAAGGATCGCGATGTATTTTTCCTATATAATTTTTCCTTTGGTATTCTTCCTAAGCACCTATTACCTAAAGGAGTAGATGATTTCAATAACAACACTAAGCTTCATCGCAACCCAATTGGTTCGGGGCCATTCAAGTTCAAAGAATGGAAAACTGCTGAACGTATTGTTCTTACTGCAAATAAGGACTACTGGGATGGTCGTCCTTATATGGATGAAGTAATATTTAAAATTCTACCAGATACCAACACTGAAGTTATTAACCTGTTAAAAGGAAATACTGACTTCTTGGAATCAGTTCAAGCAAAGTCGATTCAAGAGGTTACAAAAGACAAAGATCTAAAAGTGATGAAGTATGATCGCGCTAGCTTTAACTTTATCGGTTGGAATATGTTAGATCCAATCTTCTCTGATACGAAAGTGCGTCAGGCGCTTACGTATGCATTGGACCGTAAAACTCTACTTGAGAAATTGAACCTAAACAATGGAACATTAGCGAGCGGTCCATTCCCGCCACAATTATCAATGTATGATAAGAATATTAAACCATATCCATATGATGTTAACAAAGCAAATCAACTGCTGGATCAAGCGGGATGGAAGATGGGTAGTGATGGTTACCGTGTGAAAAACGGAAAAGTCCTGGAATTTGAGTTCTCTTACCCAAGCTCTTCGAAATTAAGTACGGACGTTGCAAAACAAGCACAGCAAATGTGGAAGAAAGTTGGAGTTAAGGCAACTCCACGCGCGTATGACTTCCAAATTATGCTTGAAAAAATGGATGCCCGTGAATTACAAATGTGGATTATGGCTTGGAACTTAGGAGTAGATGGTGACCAATACGGATTATGGCACTCTTCGGAAGCCCCGGATACAAAAAATGGTAAAGAAGGTTTGAACAGTTCTCAAGTAAACGATCCACGTGTAGATAAAATTCTTGAGCAATATCGTGTAGAACCAGATGCGAAGAAACGAGATGAATTGTATAAGCAGCTTCATAAGATTATGAATGAAGAGCAGTATAATCTCTTCTTGTGGTATCCAAAAGGAACTGCAGGAATGAATAAGAAGTTGGCTGGGGTTAAATTTACCTTGTGGAACCGATATTGGAATGTAATCGATTGGTACTGGGAGAAGTAATACACTAACTCCAACTCCAAGTCATTTTTGAAGGAAGCCGTTAGCGGCATAGGCTGCTACGGCTTTCTAAGTATTATACTCGACTAGTCTTGCTAATTTGATCGAGAAAGAAGGGAATAAAAATGATTGGATATATCATCCGTCGTACACTTCAAGCCATCCCTCTATTGTTTATAATTTCTATCATTTCATTTCTACTAATGACATTTGCTCCTGGTGATCCGGTTGATATGTACCGAACTCCTGATGCTTCTGGTAAAAAAGCTGACACTGAGGCTATTCGAGAAAAACTGGGATTAAACGATCCAATCTATATTCAATATATGAGATGGCTAGGGCTAGTGCTTCAAGGAAATCTTGGATACTCTTTTGAGGACGGCCGTCCAGTAACGGAAAAGATATTGGAACGTGTTCCGGCTACATTAACCTTAATGGGAATAGGTATTTTGCTCTCTTTCTTAATTGCTATTCCAATTGGAGTCTATTCGGCTATTAAAAAGAACAGTTGGTTCGATTATCTTACAACGATCTATGTAAACCTTGGAGTTTCCATACCCACTTTTTGGTTAGCGTTAATGGCTATATTAATTTTCTCATTAAAATTAGATTGGTTTCCGCCTTCAGGCATGAGAGAAGTCTATGATCACTTTGACCTAGTAGATCGTATACAGCACCTGATCCTGCCGCTTTCAGTTTTGTTGTTTGGTCTAATGGCAAGCAAGTCTCGTTATATGAGATCAAGCATGCTGGAAGTGATTCGACAAGACTACATCCGCACTGCAAGGTCAAAAGGGCTGTCAGAAAGAAAGGTAATCTTTAAACATGCCCTTAGAAACGCTTTGCTGCCAATCATTACGATTATAGGTTTTCAGATTCCAGGTATTTTTAGCGGTTCTCTTTTTATTGAGCAGATTTTTGCTTGGCCAGGGATGGGCAGATTAGCTATTAATGCAATCTATGTTCGTGATTATCAGACAATTATGGGTGTTACCATGATTGCGTCAGTTCTTGTTATAATCGGCAATTTACTAGCTGATGTTTTATATGCAATAGTTGATCCGCGTATACAATTCGGGAAAAGAGCTTGAGGTGATAATCTAAAATGAGTACTGCAAATCCTACAACAAAAGTAAACAATAATCAGGTAAATGCGATGGCAGAGGACTCTAAATTTGAAAGCAGGCTACAAGTAATCTGGAGGCGCTATAAAAAAAATAAATTGGCAGTAGTAGGCCTGGTCATTTTCAGCTTTTTTCTTTTGGTTGCTATCTTTGCGCCGCTTATTACCCCATATGATCCACTTGAGCTAGATATAATAAACAGCGATCTAGCCCCAAGTTGGGAGCATCCTTTTGGTACAGATTCTGATGGAGGGGATGTATTAAGCCGTACGATTCAAGGCGCGAGAGTTTCACTTATGATTGGTATTGTAGCGATGGTAATCTCTGTTACGATCGGGGTTATTTATGGTGCTGTATCAGGATTTTTCGGCGGTGTAGTAGACAATATTATGATGCGAATTGTGGATGCAATCTCATCAATTCCATCTTTGTTTCTATTACTTATAATTGCGACTATCATGGTTCCTTCCGTTTGGACAACGATCTTTGTGATAAGTTTAGTTGGTTGGGCTGGAATGTCCAGGATTGTACGAGGAGAGATCCTTTCTCTCAAACGACGTGATTATGTTGAAGCGGCAAGGGCAACAGGGGAGAAACGATCCAGTATTATTTTCTATCATATAATACCGAATGCGATTGCACCAATTATCGTAATTGCGACATTAGATATTGCGGGGAATATTCTACTAGAAACAGGTTTAAGTTTCTTAGGTTTAGGTGTTCAGCCTCCTACACCAAGCTGGGGTAATATGTTAACGGCAGCCCAAGAATTGTCTACTTTACTATACCATCCTTGGATCGCCATTTTTCCTGGTTTATGTATAGTTTTAACTGTTCTTTCAGTGATGGTTATTGGTGATGGGCTAAGAGATGCCTTAGATCCAAGAATGAAACAATAAGGAGGAGCTAGCTTTGGAAACAGCTGTACAAACTGAGACACTTATTGAAATCAGAGGTCTAAAAACATATTTTTATACTGAGGATGGAGTAGTTCCTGCTATTGATGGGATAGATTTCAAGATCCGCAAAGGCGAAACAGTAGCGATTGTTGGCGAGTCGGGAAGCGGTAAGAGTGTAACATCTCTATCGATTCTGCGTCTCATTCCATCGCCTCCTGGAAAGATTGTAGACGGTGATATTATTTTTAAAGGTGAGAGTATAATCGATAAAAGTGAGATCGAAATGCGATCCATACGTGGAAATCAAATATCAATGATTTTCCAAGAGCCGATGACATCGTTAAACCCCGTCTATAAGGTGGGAGACCAAATTGCTGAGTCACTCGTACTACACCAAAGGAAGAACAAAAAACAAGCATTAGCTGAAGCAATCAATCTATTACGGATTGTTGGTATTCCAGAACCAGAGCGTCGGGTCAATCAATTCCCACATGAATTAAGCGGTGGAATGAGACAGAGAGTGATGATCGCACTAGCTCTAGCTTGTAAGCCCGAACTGCTGATCGCTGATGAACCAACTACCGCACTTGATGTTACAATTCAAAATCAAATACTAGAATTGATGAAAGAATTAAAAGAGAAGACTAATACTTCAATACTCCTAATTACTCATGATTTAGGAGTTGTAGCCGAAATGGCCGATCGAGTTGTTGTAATGTATGCTGGTCAAGTAGTTGAACAAGGGGATGTTTATACAATATTTGAAAATCCTAAACATCCTTATACCGAAGGTTTATTAAAATCGATGCCCAGCCATGAAAAGAGAACAGGCAAATTATATACAATTGAGGGTACGGTTCCAAATCCGTTAAAACTCCCGCAAGGTTGTAGATTTGCCCCTCGTTGCAAGTATGCAACTTCATTATGTCATGAAGAAATGCCAGATCTTACTGTTTTCGGTGAGGATGAAGTTGTTCGTTGCTGGAAATATTCGGAACGTTGGGAGGGGTAGATTTATGGAACATCAATTAATAGAAAAGAAAGAGAACCTAAAAAATAATAGTGAAAATATCCTTTTAAAGGTTGAACATATAAAGAAATATTTTCCTGTGAAAAGCGGATTATTTAGGCGTACTATGGGCCATGTAAAGGCTGTAGATGATGTCAGCTTTGATATCATGCAAGGTGAGACCTTGGGTTTAGTAGGTGAAAGTGGTTGCGGTAAATCAACCACAGGCAGGGTAATATTGAAACTTATTGAGCCTACTAGCGGTAACGTCTATTTCAAGGGTGAAAACCTTTTCGATAAAAAAGAGGAAGAGCTTCGTTTAATGCGAAAAGATTTGCAGATCATCTTTCAGGACCCATTTTCTTCACTCAACCCTCGATTAAGTGTTGGTCAAATGATTGAAAGGGTTCTTGCTATTCATCGAATGGGAAATGCTAAAGAGAGACAAGATCGTGTCAAAGAATTATTGGAATTAGTTGGGTTGAGTCCTTATCATGCTAGGAGATACCCGCATGAATTTAGCGGTGGACAACGCCAACGTATTGGCATTGCGCGAGCACTTGCCTTAAATCCAAAATTCATATTTTTAGATGAACCGGTTTCTGCCTTAGATGTATCCATTCAAGCGCAGATTGTTAATCTATTAGAAGAATTACAAGAGAAGTTTGGCTTAACGTATCTATTTGTATCACACGGCCTCAATGTCGTTCGTCACATCAGCGATCGTGTCGGAGTCATGTATCTGGGTAAATTAGTAGAATTGGCAGATGCAGATACGCTTTTTGAAGCACATAAACATCCTTACACGCAAGCGTTGATTGCAGCCAATCCGATTGCCAATCCGCGTTTGAGAGGCAAGAAGAAGATCATCTTGGAAGGGGATGTGCCTAGTCCGATCAATCCGCCGTCCGGATGCCGTTTCCATACCAGATGTCCGTATGCGCAGCCGTTATGCAAAGAGGTAGAACCGGAGTTTAAAGATCACGGAAATAATCACTTTGCCGCTTGTCACTTTCCTATAGCATAGATTGATAAGATAATTTTGAAAAAATAAATGAATTATGAAGGATTTTCCACATTTACGAAGAATATAAGCTGACAGAAGTAGAAGAGCAAAGTGAGAGAGTTCAAAATGGATAGAAAGTCAATGCTCATCATATCGGATGACTTAGCGCTTTTTGAACAATTATATGGATTTTTTGCCGAACAATTTCACATTGAGCTGGCACAGAATGAGCTATCTGGAGTGTCGAAGCTCTTTCAACTGAGACCCGATGTGATTATTCTAAGTTATCATTTGCCCCGCTTAAGCGGTCTGGAGGTTTGTAGGCAAATACGCCAGAGTACCTCTTCTCCCATTATTATGATCGGACATAATTTGCCGCTGGAAGAGCGGATCAACGGTTATGAGGCAGGAGCAGATGAGGTATTTATCAGTCCGATTGAATGCATTGAACTCTACTATAAGATTACCGTACTTTTGCGGAGAAGTTCTGGTGAGAGGGATAAGCAAGAAGAACCGAATGCCATCGTATTTGGTCAATTGGTGATGAACCGCTCATCACATAAGGCTTATATCGATGGGAAAGAGCTGACTCTTACGAGGAAGGAGTTCTCCTTACTCTGGATATTAACCGTTCACGCAAATCAAGTTGTCAGAAGAAATGAGCTGATTAAAGTGATTTGGGGGTATGATCATATCGGCGATGATCGCATGATCGACACCCATCTGAACAGATTACGCAATAAACTGAAGAAGTACGGAAGCGATGTGGTGATCACCACGGTATGGGGCTTGGGATATAAAGTTGAAAAAATCAACAGATTGCCCTCTTCTTCCGAAAATCATTAGCCTTTTTTGATTACTACACATATATCAGTATAGAAGTGCAGGGAACAATGATCTCCTCTGCACTTCTTTCTATTCCTTCCATTTTATATCTGAGCATTGGCAGTGGATCGCTCTCTTAACAATTGCACCGCTTCAACCATTTCTCGTCCGATCGTTTCAAAACGCTGCTGCATCCTTGGATCGGCAAAGCTTCCATCCGGATTAAATTGCGTATTCCCCGGAATAGATCCTAAGACGGGTATGATCCAAGCGTGAAGGCTTCGCATCATCAATTGCATCGTATTTAACGTAGACATTGAGGAAGGACCGCCTGTTGCAGAGATTAAAGCTACCGGTTTTTTCTTAAACTGTTTGGAGCTGACCCAGTCTAATGCGTTCTTAAAAGCTCCGCCAATTGTATTGTGATAATCCGGACTCGCCAGAATTATCCCGTCCGCCTCATCTAATAATTTAGTGAACGTCTGCACATTCGGGTCATCCGTATCGTCCAGATCAGGATCAAAGATAGGAAGCGGCAATTCTCTCAGGTTATATAGAAAAACTTCTACCCCTAATCGCTTGCAAGCCTCTAAGGAAACCTTTAAACCTTTTAATGAGTTCGATTCCTTGGATAAACTGCCGTTAAAACCTACGATCTTCATTATACAACCACCTCGAAATCCCAAAAATTATGTATGGATCAAGTTGCTTATCCATTGATATTATATACATATTAAATAAAAAAGTTAAGTATATTTAGATTTTTTTATTAAATTGATCATCTATCGTATAATGAGAACAGGAGCAGATGGGAAGGAGAAGTCAGAGAGATGCCTAGAAGCACGCAATATGTAACACTATTAAAAAAGTTGATCGAAGCCTCCAAACAGGATGATCAAGAATATTTTCATAAAGTGGTTGATGAGATTCGCTCACAGATGAGTTTGCTCAATGATGAAGAGCGTTTCGACATGGAGATGAATCTTAAAAGCGAGATAAAAGGATACAAAGAGAAACATAATTTGTAACTGATTTGTAATCCCGTTGATTTACGATGAGAATGGAAGGTACTATTCTTTGGGGAGGAAATCAAATGGGAAGAGCGATCGAGCTTTTAAGCTGTCCATTGTCTAATGGTGAAACCTTAGGATACCGTGTCGCAGGGGAAGGCGATCAAAATCTTCTGCTGATTCATGGGAATATGACTTCATCGAAGCATTGGCAGCCTGTATTGGAGTCAATGCCTGAAGGTTACCGCATGGTGGCGGTTGATCTGCGCGGGTTTGGAATTTCCAGCTATAAGAGGCCCATAAGTTCACTCCGTGAGTTTGCTGATGATGTGAAAGAATTGGTTGATGCCCTTGGATTTAAGGACTTTACCATTGCCGGTTGGTCAACGGGCGGAGGAGTAGCCATGGAGTTTGTGGCCAATTATCCGGGTTATGCGAAGAAAATGATCCTCCTTGAGAGCGTAGGGTATACAGGATACCCGATCTATCGAAAGGATGAAAATGGGCAGCCGATTATGGGGGATTTGCTTAAAACCAAAGAGGAGATCGCTGCTGACCCTATTCAGGTAGTGCCAATCTTGCACGCCTATGCCACAAGGAATAAAGAGATTTTGCGCTCCATATGGGATGCGGCGATTTATAACCGCAATAAGCCAGATGAGTCAACTTATGAAGAGTATCTGGATGATATGCTGACACAGCGCAATCTGGTAGATGTGGATTATGCGCTTGCCTCCTTTAATATGAGCCACCAGCATAATGGGGTAAGCGAAGGAAGCGGCTTGATCGACCAGATCGATATCCCCACATTGGTCTTATGGGGCAAACAAGATCTTGTCGTGCCGGAGTATATGGCAACAACTACCGCCGAAGCCATTGGCGAGAACGCAAAACTGATGGTGATCGATCATTGGGGACATTCCCCTATCGTGGATGATCTTGAGGGGATGATCCGCATCTGGGATCAGTTTATAAAAGAATAGAGTAAGCAAAAGTGGTATCTTGGGCGATACCACTTTTCTCTTGCCTATTTGATCAATAAATAATTGTGATTTTAGAGTCAACTGGGATTTGAGGCAGTAGATCCTTTTCTACCGCCTTTTTTTCCGTCTCATTTAACTCAAATGATAAAACTCCCTTTTTAAGCGTTCCAATTCTTATTTTCAGTTTTTCAATCTTCTTCTCCTTAATCTCAGCTTCAAGGATATAGCTGAAGCTGGATTGATTGAGACCTGGGGAGATCGTGTGGCCTAAACTGTAAAAGACAGGTTTCTTATTTACCCACTCTGCTTCTTGCCCAAAGATGGAATGGTTGCCTACAATCAGGTCGGCGCCTGCCTCCGTTATTTTATCGGCAAGGAGCCTTTGTTCTTGCTCTGGTTCCTCTCCCCAGCGTTTCCCCCATCCCATCAATACGATCAGGAGGTCCACATTTTGCTTTGCATTCCGAACCGCTTGCAGGAGAAGTTTCTGATCATATACCTTAGCTAAACCGATATGATTGGGCCCAGCGATCTCATTCGCTTTATGTATGATGCGCGTAAAGGGGAGAAACCCAACTCTCATATCCCCGATCTCCACGATAAGTGGTTTATAAACCTCAGATTGATAATCAAGGCCTACATTTTTATAGCCTAACTTGTTGAGCCGGTCTCTTTCCCTGATTGTGCCTTCGCTCCAGATCTCCCTTGTGCCAAGATTGAGGATCAGATCATTTTTTTCAAATTGAGTCAACCAAATTGGCAACTCTTCCGAGGCTTTTAATTGCTCGATAGGCAGTATCTCGATAACCCGCTTATCCTCCGTTTGATCAGGCAAGGCGGGAAATTCCGCAGTTTGATAAGGAAGGTTGCCCCAAAAACGAAGGAGCACAGCAGATGAATCTTTCGCTGCTGCTTCACCAATGGGAGAAACCGATGCCGAGACGTCGGGAGTCTCGTTATTATGAACGACGGGTTGGGTATCACTCACCTGTCCTTCAAAATTGGCTTTCTCCATCCCCAGGTTTTCGGGAGCAGGATGGCTATTCTTATTCGAAAGCTCCTCTATGTATGGGATCAGAAAGTAGAGGGTAAGGGCAAGCAGAAAGAGAATGGCTAACGGGAATAGTATTCTCTTCCAATTTAACAATCTTTTTTTCGGAGGAAGCAAGGCAGACCGATCAATGCCTAAAAACTCCAAGAGGCTCTCCAGCTCCTCGATGGATAATTGGGCATGGCCTTTCTCAAATTGATACATTTTCTTGGCAGGGATTCCTGTTATGCGCTCAATATCTTGAAAATTATACTCTCGATTCAGACGTTCTCTCTGTATGATTTTAACTAGCCAATTCAAAACGTTGCCCTTCCTTATTCGAAACTAATCGTTTTTTGTTACATTTTATCATGAAAACTCAGATGATTGAAATATCTTTCTCTCGGTCTGCAGGTGTAGAGGAAAACCGTCCCGGGGCCAATTGTCTGAATAGTAGAAATGGAGTAAGATAAAGAAAGCAGTTCATATTGATATGAGGAGGGAGAAAAAAATGATCCAGTTTCCCAAACCGGATGTGGAGCAATTTCTGCGCAGCTATGTGATTCGCAACTTTGATGTAAGCAAGGACGAGAGTTTGATCGTATTCAGCAGCAATCTAAACGGGAAATTTAACCTGTGGGCCATGGATGCGGAACATTTATACCCGTATGCGTTAACCTACCATGACCAGGCCAACATGTTTATCAAAATTGACCCTGAAAAGCGCTTTATCTTAGCAGACATGGATCAAGATGGCGACGAGAATTACAAGATCTATGCGTTGCCGATCGAAGGCGGAGTGCCATTGCCGCTCTTTGAGGCGGAGAGAAAGGATAAGTTCTTCTTTGGGCATCTTTCCAAAGATGGGGAAAGACTCTATTATTTGACCAGCAAAAATAATCCCAATTATTTAAACATCCATTGTTATAATTTGAAAACCAAGGAAGATCGGCTCCTGCATGAAGGCAGCACTGGCCCTACCGAATTCGGAGCGGTAAGCCCAGAAGAGAAAAGCTTTTTTTACTTGGAGATGTATGCCAATACCTATGCGGTAGGGTTTGTGAAAATAGGCGAGCGATCCCAATGCATCACACCTTCCAAAGATGTGGTACATACCGTAAGAGACGGTTTCTATTATGATGAGAATCGGATCTACTTTATCACCAATTACGAATCGGAATACTCTTATCTCGCATCGTACGACATCGACCAAGATCGGTTTACGCCTGTGTTAAAAATTGAACAAGAAGATATTAAGGCCATAGGTTGGCATAAAGAGAGCCAAACGATCTATCTCGTTACAGAAAAAGGGGTGACCGATCTCCTCTATGCTTATTCGCTGGAAACCCAACAGCTATCTTTATTGGAAAAACCGGTTGATGTAGTAGAGAGCATCAAGGTAATGGAGAGCGGTTCTCTCTATCTTTTGGGCCGAAGTGCCACAAAGCCCTTGAATATCTATCAAAAGAGAGTAAACGGAGAATGGCGAAGCCTGACGAAGAACGTGGTGTTAGGCGTTGCCGAGGAAGAGATGGTAGAGCCTGAAGTCGTGCGCTACACTTCATTTGATGGAATGGAGATCGAAGCGCTCCTCTTTAAAGCAAAGCCGGATGTTGCCAATGGCTATACGGTCTTCTGGCCGCACGGAGGGCCTCAAGCTGCCGAGCGCAAATTTTTCCGGCCTTTCTTCCAGCTTCTCGCAGGACGAGGCTATTCCGTATTTGCGCCCAATTTCCGCGGAAGTACCGGATATGGTGCCAGTTTTGAAAAATTGGTGGAAGGAGATTGGGGAGAAGGTCCGCGCCTCGATTGTGTGGCAGGGATTGAATGGCTGTTCGAACAAGGAATCGTTGACCGGGATAAGCTATTCCTCGTGGGTGGAAGCTATGGAGGATATATGTCGCTCTTGCTTTCTGGAAGGCATCCGGAATATTTCCGCGCGGTGGTCGATATCTTTGGCGTAAGCAATCTCTTTACCTTCTACGACTCCGTTCCCGACCACTGGAAGCCAACGATGAAAAGATGGCTGGGCGACCCGGTTGAAGACCGCGAACGATTTATTAAAGATTCCCCGATCACCTATCTCGATCAGATGGTGAAACCGCTGTTGGTAATCCAGGGAGCAAATGACCCGCGCGTGGTAAAGGCCGAGTCGGATCAAATTGTTGCGAAACTGAGAGAGAATGGGGTTGAGGTCGAATATTTGGTCTTTGACGACGAAGGACATGGCTTCTCAAGAAAAGTAAATGAGATTAAAGCATATCGGACGCTGTTGGAGTTTTTGGAACGGCATCAATAATCATATGAGTTAACTTCAATAGCTATGGCAAATCAAACAACTGGGATGAATCTCGAAAGGAAGGATAAATAGGATGAAGTTTAGTCAATTTGAGTATAAACGTCCTGATATGAAAGAAGTTGAATCGCAGTTTAATCAACTGCTTGACCAATTTAACCAAGCGGAGAGCTTTGAGGCCCAAGACCGCGCCATGAAAGCGATCAATCAACTCCGCAGCAGCGTTGAAACGCAATGGAATATTGCGCAGATTCGTCATACCATCGATACCACCGATGAGTTCTATAAGGCGGAGAATGAGTTTTTTGACGAGACGCTTCCACATTTGCAGGGTCTGATCAATCAATATTACCAAGCTTTGGTCGGTTCCAAATATAGAAGCCAATTGGAAGAAAAATGGGGGAAGCAATTATTTAAAATTGCAGAGTTGACCCTGAAGACCTTTTCGCCGGAAGTAGTGGAAGATCTGCAGCAAGAGAATAAATTGTCGTCGGAGTACACCAAGCTGATCGCCTCTGCCAAGATCATGTTTGAAGGTGAAGAGCGCAATCTCGCACAGTTGGGTCCATTCCTGTTATCAACCGACCGCGCGATGCGCAAGAAAGCCTCTGAAGCAAGATACGGTTTCTTTAGGGAAAACGAGGAGAAACTGGATGAGATCTACGATCAACTGGTCAAAGTCAGGACGAGAATTGCCCATAAGCTGGGATATAAAAACTTTGTGGAACTCGGCTACGCGCGCATGACCCGCACGGATTACAATGCCGAAATGGTGGCCAATTTCAGAGCGCAGGTGCTGAAGCATATCGTTCCTGCCGCAAGCAAATTGAAGGAGCGTCAGCGGAAACGCATCGGTGTGGAAACATTAAAATACTATGACGATAAATTTAGCTTTAAAACCGGAAACGCTACGCCCAAAGGAGACCCGGAATGGATTCTGCAAAACGGCATAAAGATGTACTCGGAACTGTCGCCGGAAACAAAAGAATTCTTCGATTTTATGGTCGAAAATGAGTTGATGGATCTGGTAAGCAAGAAAGGGAAGGCCGGGGGCGGATATTGCACGTATATCAGCGATTATGGGGCACCCTTTATCTTCTCCAATTTTAACGGCACTTCCGCAGATATAGACGTGTTGACGCACGAGGCAGGGCATGCCTTTCAGATCTATTTAAGCAGGGGATTTGAAATTCCTGAATATCATTTCCCCACTTTTGAGGCATGCGAAATTCACTCCATGAGCATGGAGTTCTTCACTTGGCCATGGATGGAGCTCTTCTTTAAAGAGGATACGGAAAAGTATAAATTTGACCATCTCAGCGATGGGCTGCTCTTTATCCCTTACGGAGTATCGGTGGATGAATTCCAGCACTTCGTCTATTCCAATCCGGATGCAACACCCGCAGAGCGTAAAGCAGCATGGCGGGAAATTGAGAAGAAATACCTGCCTCATCGCAATTATGACGAGAATGAGTATTTGGAGCGCGGCGGTTTCTGGCATCAACAGGGACACATCTTTAATTCTCCATTCTATTATATTGATTATACTTTAGCGCAGATCTGCGCGCTGCAATTCTGGAAGCGGATGAATGAAAACCGCGAGGAGGCATGGGCAGATTACCTCAATTTGTGTAAACAGGGTGGCAGCAAATCCTTCACCGAGTTGGTTAAGGTGGCTAATCTGATCTCTCCTTTTGAAGATGGCTGCGTGGAATCGGTTATTGGGGACATTGAGAACTGGCTCAATCAGGTAGATGATACAAAACTTTAATATATATATAAAGAAAAAATCAAAAGCTTGGCGGTCTGCCAAGCTTTTGCTATGCCCAGCCCAATCTGTTATCTTCCCCGAATCTCTTGACGCATAAAAAGCAGATAGGAGATTCCGAAACAGAGGGTGGTTGCGGCAACCAACCCGGTGACCAACGGCCAAATGAGCAGGAGGCTTTGGTCCAAGGGAAGAAGGCTGGGAATCGTGCCATATACCTGTTTCATCGTTAATGGACCCAAGCTCCTTACTTCCGGCGATAACAAAGTGGTCGTTGCTTCACTGAACAATTGGTTGGGGGACAGCCGCAACAGAAACTGCATGAAGCGGTAATAGGACAAGACCTGTTCATTATTGGCGGACGCTTCAGGCAGCAACGCCTTGCCCACCATTTCAACAAGCATGGAATAGAAGATGCTGAAAAAGATCCATATGGCAATCCCGGTTAGTGCCGAAGTGGCTGCCTGACGAAAGCGTATGGAGAGAAAGATGGCGAGATTAAGCCAAAATGCCACATATACGATGCTTAACAGCATAAAGAAGATTACCCGCCAAAATTCCTCAGGCGTGGGGGGGATTCCGGTGGCAATAATCCCCATCCCCATCACCAGAAAGCCCAAGCCAAAAAAGATGAAGCTTATCACCAGAAGTGAAGCGGTAAATTTGGCATTAATCAGATAGTCGCGGTGGATAGGTTGGGACATGACACGGCTTAAGGTTCCCCTGTTCCGTTCCGAATTGATCGCGTCAAAGCCCAGGCCAATCCCTAGTAATGGCCCGAGAAAAGCAACAAAAGTGATAAAGGAGGGCAGGGTGTTATCAGAGACCGTAAACAGTTTTAAAAAGATATGGGAAGGCAAGTCGCCGTTGCTTGAAGGTACGGCATCGCGAATGGTCATCGATGCTGTATAGAGGGAACCGGCGCAGGTAAGCACCATCAAGAGCAATAAGATCACAAATCTCCAACTGCGTATATGGTCTGCAACCTCTTTTTGCACCATCACCCAGAAAGGATGCAAAACGGTTTCATTTTTTCTTCGCACGAGATCTTTGGTCATTGGTTACACCTCCTTCAAAATAGCGGTGATAGATTTCATCTAAACCGTACTGCTTCTTTCCGATATGATAGAGCGCAATCCCTTTCTCGACCAGCCATTTTGCGAGATCTGCAGTAATGTCCTGTTCTGAGCCGATCAAAAGCAAATCCGTTCCCGTCTGCACGGAGCCCACTCCGGGAAAATGCTTCAACTCCTGCAAGACCTCTTCTGAGAGCGGCGATGTCCTTGCTTCGATCAGGATGGGCTCTTTTTCGAATAGGGATTTTGATAATTCGGCCATATCGCCAGCGGCGATCAGATTACCTTGGACAAATATGCCTACCCGGTCACATACTTGCTGCACTTGATGAAGATGGTGGGATGACAACAGAACGGTGATCCCTTCCTCTTTGCTTAATGTTCGCAGCAAGTCCAGAAAATCCCGCACTCCTTCCGGATCGATTCCCAGGGTGGGTTCGTCAAGAATAATTACTTCAGGATTCTTAATGAGCACATCTGCAAGCCCTAGGCGTTGTCTCATTCCTCTGGAATAGGTTCTCATTTTCTTATCCCCGGCAGAGCTTAAACCGACCCTGTCCAGCAAAGCGTAGATCTTCTCCGTTGCCTCTTTGCGCGGAATGCGATTTAATTGCGCCGTATAGAGCAGATTTTCAAAACCGGTCATATCATCATAAAAACCGATATCATCAGGTAGGTAACCCACCTTCTGCTTCACCAGGATTGGTTGGCGGGTGGAGTCGATGCCGCAAACTCTGGCCGTGCCTGACGTCGGCTCTGTCATTCCGAGAAGCATGAGAATGGTCGTCGATTTGCCTGCGCCGTTTGGACCCAACAGGCCAAAGATTTCGCCGCGCTGGATACGAAGGGTTAACTGGTTCACTGCTGTAAAATCACCATATTTCTTGGTTAATCGGTCCATTTCGATGATCGCTTGCTTCATCTTTACCTCCTCCCGTATTTACGGAAGAGATAATATACCCCACCAAGTACCGCAAGGATGATCAATACCCCGATCCAACCCCAGAGCAGGGAGGTTTTCACCGTGACGCGGAATTCTGCATCGGAAACCGCTTCCGGAGAGCGTGCTGTCATGCTGACCACATAATCACCTGCAATCGCTTCATCGTCGGCTTTGATGATTGCAGTAGCTTCGGTTGAACTGCCAGGCGCCAGTCTCTCAATCGTTTTCGGATCGAATGTGACTTCCCAATCAATGGGCGTGCTGGCTGACAGTTCGATATTCTTCAGTTCAGTAGTACCGGTGTTGGTCACTTTTAAGGTCAGCTTCTTTTCATGTCCGGCAGTAATTTCTGTGCTGAGCAATCCGTTTGGCGTGCTTAGTTCAACACCGAATTTGCCTTTAATCACCACTTCCAGATTGGTCTCCGAAGAGGTGGATTTTGCGGACACCTTGACCGGAATGGTGTAGGTTCCTGCCTCAGCCTGCGCTGCGGGACTTACTTTAATCGTGATATCTTTGCTGGCATTTGCTTCCACGCTTACAGAAGTTACACTTTTGCCGTCCGCTTCAAAGGAAACGTCCCATCCCTGTGGAGCATTTGCAGTTAATACGTAAAGCTGCTCCTCTGCCGTCCGGTTACGGATCGTGGTTTCAAACTGGTAGGATGAATTGGCGTATCCTTCGAGGTTCGCTTGTTCGGTAACCAGTTCCGTTTTATAGGTGCCTTGTTCCGTCACATGGATTGTAAGCGGAAGAGTTTCGTAATTTTTAGCCTCCACAAAAATTTGGTATGTCCCCTTATTAATTTTTAACGGGACATCAACATGCAAGGAGATCTCTTTCGATTCTTTCGCTTTTACGGAGATTTGCCCGATCTGCCATCCCCCTGAAGTCAGTTCGTAATCCCATTCCTCCGAAGGCATCTTTACCGCTAACGGTACATTATGAATGGAATCGCTGTTATTGATTACTTCAATAGAATAACTTACCGATTCTCCCGGTGTGACTGAGATGTCGGTGTAGGGCGTGTACAAGGAAATCGATCCTGTTGCAGCATAGATGTTTGAAGTTTGCAGGATCATCACCCCCATGAAAAACAGAATCAATAAGCTAAGCCTTTTCTTCCATTTTTTTGACATGCAGATTCCCCCTTTTAATATGTTTCATAGGGTTTACGAATGAGAGGGGAGTTTGGATTTATGGGGTTTAAAATTTTTCTCTTTTTTGTTACATGTAAGGTAGGGGAGATTTTAACGGGAGTGAGAGTCGTTGGGTAATCAAGGTGAGCTTGAACTGCTGATCGCCGAGCTGAAACGGGGATCCATTTCTGCTTTCCGAAAATTTTACGAACAATATTTGCCGCTGGTGTACAGGATCGCCAATAACCTGTTAAATGACCGCATGGAAGCGGAAGATCTGTGCCATGATATCTTCTTGGAAGCAATAGAGAAGATTGATCAATTTGACCCAAGGCGCGGGAGTATGGAGGCTTGGCTGGCTGTAATGACCAGAAACAGAGGTGTGGATCGTCTGCGCAGAAGAAAAAGGGAATCCGTTCATGTTAACGCATGGTTTATGGAGATGTGTGCGGGAGAGCGGGAAGATTTGAGTGAAAGGGTTCTTTCCCGATTGGAAAAAGATCTTCTTAGTAAATCCTTAGGGCGGATCCCTGAAGCGCAAAGAAGGGCGCTCTATGGTTCATTCTTTGCCTCCCAGAGCCAAAAAGAAATCGCTGAAGCCATGAAGAAGCCGCTCGGTACGATAAAATCCCTGATTCGTGACGGCATACAAAATCTGCGCAACCAGTTTTTAAAAGAGGGTTGGATCGAGGCTGGGGAAAGAGGTGAGAAGAATGACAGATAAGATTCACCAGTGCATCAGTGAATCTGAACTGGTTGATTACCTTCTTGGAAAAATCAATCAGGATAAAGCCGAATCGATAGATAGCCATATCCGACAATGCAAGACATGCAGTAAAGCCATCGATCAATGGCAGGAGCTTTTGAAGCCTGTTCACAACCAATATGAAATTTCATCCAAAAGGCTGAAAAGACGGTTAACCATCCGCTATGTGACCAGATATCTTCTCATGCCGCAGGTAAAGATATCGTCAGCAGCGTTTGCAATGCTTGCAGGATTGGTCATCTTCATTTGGTTGGGCCTTATGAACTCCGATTCTAATTTTGATCCCTTTCATTACGGGGCTGCAAAAAAATCATTTAAAGAACTGGCGATCGTCCAAGATCCAAGCACCGTTCAATATGAGGTGATGCCCATATCGGCTGAAGAGGTAAAGGGATATGTGTGGGTGAATCAAAATTCGAAGGAGATCCTATTGCTGGTGAAGGGATTGCAAAACATGTATGAGCGGGACTACCAGGTATGGGTGGTGAAGAAAGAGCAACGTTCCAATATGGGCCTTGTTGAATGGCACGATGGCTTTGCCCATTTTTATTACCAAGGAGAAGGAGTTGATCAGGCAGAGAATATCGCGGTCAGCCTGGAACCCAAAGGGGGAAGCGTTCATCCGACAGGTCCTGATGCGATTTTTGTTAAATTGAAGGAACCTCCAAAACAACCACGATAGAGGTGGGTAAGGAGGTTCATTTTATTAAAATGAGACTTTCATGCCCAATCGCGCCGATGAAATGTAACTAATCCGCCGATGAGCGCGATGAGAAATCCGCCGATAATTACATAAATGAGCGTGTTTGTCTCTATGCTGATGCCATAATGATCGACCTTCATCATCGCAATAAAAGGCTGTGCCCATGGATAATAAGGGCCGTAGGTGGCTGATTGGCCAATTAATATTGCCGGAATGGTAAAAATAATATTAAGAGTTAATGGCAGCGCAAAGCTTTGCCAAATGCTCGAAACCCATAATTGCAGCGCAAGAAGCGGCAGAACGGCAATCCAACCGCTAATCATCCCTGAGAGTATGATCTCCCATGGAATCGTACCTTTCACATCAAAAAGAAATGCACCTGCAAGCATCATCAGCAGCAAAATGATCTGCGCCAATGCCATAATCACGGCGGATAGAATCAGTTTAGACAAGTAGATCATAGTCCGTGAGACAGGCAAGGCGAGAAGCTGTTTCCAACCCCCTCTCTCATGTTCATAACGGCAGACCAAAGCGGCGGTCACTCCAGCCAGAATAGGATAAAACAACGTAGAATAAAATTGGGCCACTAGGCTGTAGTACCAAATCCACGGGTCCAATCCCTCAGGGATATAGGAGCGGCCGGATGATCCCCCGATGATGACGCTAAAACCTGCACCCGCCAGTAAGAGCGTCAGGATTTGCATCCATCTGCTTTTCTTCCATTCTGAATGAAGCGCTCGAATAAGCATGTTTCTTCCCCCCTATTTCACATCTCTCCGCGTAAAATCATATGCACCCAACAGCAGGAGCAGAATTCCCAAAAGAATGCCAAGCAAGACATACTGAATTGCAGTAGAGCTCTGCTGCTCCAGCACGGCTTTCATCACCAGATAGGGATATTTCCAAGGTAACCAGTCGGGAACCACACCCCCCAAGATTAATGAGCCAAGCACGCCATAGGTGATCGGAGCAGCTTGATTCTTATAGATCATAGAAAGCCATAGCTGAATGGCGAGAAAAGGCAGCGCAGCAAAAAGAGTGAAAAAGGTATTTTGAAAGGCCATTGCCCAGGGAATATTTTCAAAACCAAGATAAACGCCAATTCCGCCAGTGCCGAGACTGGTCAATAAGCAGGAGATTAAGAGCAAGCCAAAAATCCAAATGGCTTTGCTTGCATATAACTGAAGACGTGAAATCGGCAGTGCAAATAGTTGTTTCCACGCATTGGCTTGATGTTCTGTCCCGGCAGCGATGGATGCAAGCAAAGTAATTCCCATCATGAATGCATAGTACATCAACATATCTATATTTTGAAAAAGGCCAGTCCAACCAGATTGATCCAACCCCTTCCGCAAGGCATAGTTGGGAATCTGCAAACCGATCACTCCTAGCGGTCCTAACAGGATCAGAACGGGAATCCAGGATTTGCGCATCTTGAGCCGGTCGGATGCCAAAAGATGAGCAATCATAGGCTTGACTCCTTTCCGACCAATTTCAAGAAGATCTCCTCCAGAGAGTTTTTCACTTCCTCCACGCGATAGATGGAGATTCTCTTCATGACCAGGGTTTCAATCGCTTTGGCAATGTAGGCATTTCCTTGATCCTCCAGCCAAAGAATTCCATCTTCCAGCTTGGATGAGATGCCCGCCCCCTTTAATATTTGCGCAGCTTCATAGGGTTGGTCGGTTACCAGTTTGATCCTGGACTGGCTTTGTTTGCGCATTGCTGCAATCGTATCTTCAAAGATAAGCCGTCCTGACTGAATTACGCCCACCCGTGTAGCCATCTGATCAATCTCGTTTAACAGATGGCTGGAGATCACTACGGTTATGCCATATTGCTTCGGCATCTCTTTAATTAATTCCCGTATCTCTTGAATGCCGGCTGGGTCTAAACCGTTGGTGGGTTCGTCTAGAATCAGAAGTTCAGGGCTGCCCAAAAGTGAAGCTGCTATGCCAAGGCGTTGTTTCATCCCCAGCGAGTATCCTTTAACTGCACGATCTGCGGATTTATCCAAGCGGACAATGGAAAGCACTTCATCAATCCGGCTTTTTGGCACGTCAAGCAGTCGGCGTAATACCTCCAGATTTTCTCTCCCTGTCAGATGTCCATAATAAGAGGGGGAATCGACGAGCGAGCCCACTTTCTTTAATATTGATATGCGCTCTTTTTTAAGGTTCTTGCCGAAAATCTCCACATCGCCCGAAGTTGGCTGTATTAATCCGAGCAGCATCCGGATGGTCGTCGTTTTACCTGCGCCGTTTGGCCCCAGGAAACCATAGATATCACCCGGATATACGTTCAGATTTAGATCATCCACTACATAAGTTTTACCGTAGCGGCGGGTTAAATGATAGGTTTCAATCACTTTATTCTTCATTCTCTGTTCACCTCACAGATGAGGATACAGGTTGAAGCTTAAACTGCCATTTGCGCAACCTTAAATTTACTTTAAAAACAATGAAACCACTCTACGATGAGAGTGGTTTGCGCAATATGGCGCGAGTGCCGCCTTGATCGCTTTCCATCGTCCATTCGATTCCCATCTCTTTGGTCATCAAACGTACGATCGATAAACCTATCCCGGCTCCTTTTTTTGTTGATGCGGCATTTACGCCCAGACCGTGGTCTTCGATGATCAATACCGCCTCACTTCCTTCGGTTTTTAGTGAGATGCCGATATATCTGCCTTCAGCAGCATGGCGAAGCACATTCTGTATCAGGTTATCCATGATGCGGCTAAACCATTGAGGATCGATCCTCCAATAGAGCGGTTGATCGGTAATGTCTACCTCAATTTCAAACCCTTCCTTTTCCAATGCGGGATACCATGCTGCAATAATGGAACGCAGAGTGCGCGTAAGTTCGATTCTTTCAAGGGCTAGCTGGTATTTTCCCGTGGAGATTAGGGTATAGGTTAAGAGATTCTCGATTAATTGGCCGATATAGTTAATCTTTTCATCGAGCAATTGCAGAGCCTCTCTGCCTTTCTCGCTCAGTCTCACTTCTTTATGGATCTGATAAGCATATCCCCTTAAAGCTGTAAGAGGGGTCCTTAAATCATGAGAGAGATTGGCAATCAACTGTCGGCGCAAGCGCTCCTCTTCTTTCTCCCGCTGCCGGCTGAGGTTCAATTGTTCCACCATATGATTGTAGGAGCGTTCCAAGTCAGCGATTTCATCATTATCCTTTACGCTGACCGCTATAGGAACGCCGGTAACCTCCGCCTCTTTCATCGCATCCTGCAGCCGTACCAGGCGTCTGCGTATGCGCAAGAAAAACCACCATGACATGATGACCGAAAGTGCGAAGATGAGAAGGAGGAAGGTAATCGGGTAAAGAGCGGTTATCGAATTACCCTGAGCATAGGTCAGTTTCCTTGGGATTTGGATCGTGATAAATCCGTCCTTTTGATCCTCTCCTAACAATGCGACTACGGTATAGGGATCTCCGCCATAGCTTCTCTTCATAAAAGCAATCAGCTCTGATGCGCTCCATTGATCCGGGATCGATGTGTCGGCAGGCAGTTTAAGACGTGTTTTTCCCAAGTCATCCACCCAGAAAATCGTAGACTTTGGGTAACGATCTGCTGCTGAACGCAGCCTCTCTGCCTTTTCCGCGTCGCTTGCATGGCTGATCTCTTTGGCAAACGATTTCCATTCTTTTTCTACCTGTGAAGCCGAATATTCAGGTTTAGGCGGCAGATAATCTTGAAGAAAAAGATTTGTAATGAAAAAAAATATGATATTGTATAAAAGAAATAGTATAGGCACCAGGAGAATAAAGATAATCTCGGAAACGATAAATTTAAAGAGAAGCGACCTTCGGAATTTCATCTTTTCACCCGATAACCCAATCCGCGGATGGTCTGGATAATGGTGGGCTTGCTTGGATCCTTCTCCAGTTTTTCACGCAGATATCGAATATGAACCATTAAGGTATTTTCTCCGCCAATAAAATCTTCCCCCCATACGGCTTCATAGATCTGTTCCTTGGTGAGAATTTGATTGGGGTGTTTCAGAAAAAAGCTTAATAATTGGTATTCTTTACTGGTCAGCGTCATCTCTTCACCTGTATCGCGATTGACCACGCGGTTTTCATGTAAGTAGATTCTGAGATGCTGAAGCTCGATGGGCTGGTGGCTGGTGCCTGGATGCCTGCGCAACAGGACTTCGATGCGCGCGATCAGCTCATCCGGATGAAAGGGTTTGGTCAGATAATCATCTGCAAAAGATAATCCTGTCACTTTATCTTCAACGGATGTAAGGGCGGATAACATCAAGATCGGCAAATCGGGTTTATGATCTTTGATTCTTTGCCCGATGGTAAAGCCATCAAGCCCCGGCAGCATGATATCCAGGATGACCAGATCAACTCCATCTATATATTGAAGGGCTTCAATCCCTGAAGTTAGCCATGTTACTTGGTACCCGCGCCGTTTCAACTCGTCCTCTACCCATGAGCCAATTTCTCGGTCATCTTCTATATAGAGAATATGATTCATGGCATCCGGCTCCTTCTGTAAAATCATTTTTTCCCCATTTTAGCATACTCTACGATTATATTGCCCTTTATTTCCGCTTTCGTTAGAATGGGTGTAGAATTTAACATGGGTGGGGATGGGTATGAGGAGACGAAACCCAGAGGCTACTAAAGGGGCTATATTGGAGGCTGCAAAGATTGTATATACGGATAAGGGCTATACCAAGTCTACCATTGATGATATTGTTGCCTTATCTGGTGTGAGCAAAGGTGGCATCTATTGGCACTATAGGGGGAAAGAGGAGATCTTCCTCGCTTTGATGAGAAACTGGGTCGATCAACTCTATACTCATTTTCAAGAGGTTCGCGCCACGGAAGATAAGGTGGAAGAGAAGCTGCGCAAATTATTTCAGCTTTCGTTTCGAGATTCGGGAAAGCACATTATCTCGCTGGGGACCGAATTCTGGTTGAACAACCTATCCAATCCCGACATCCTCTCTTCGTTACAAGAGATTTATGGGCGGTATCAGGAGATATTCCATGAACTCTTGTTTGATGGGATCGTGAGGCGTGAGTTTAAAGCAATCGATATTGAAGAGCTTACGCTAAGTCTGATGGGAATGATTGAAGGGGTATTCAGCTATCAGGTATTGATGGGAGTGGAAAGGGATCAAAATCTTGCCTTAATGAGAGGGTTGGAAATATTTATAGACGGGATTCGCATCGATGAAGGGAAAGATTCATGTTGTTAACGCAATATTTAACCGTTTCAGGCTATGGAGAGCATGATATAGAAATTGACCGTTCACGTTTTATTGCCTATGTAAACCGAGCTGAAAGCGAAGAAGAGGCGATCGCTTTTATTCAATCCATTAAGAAGAAGCACTGGGATGCTACGCATAATTGTTCGGCCTATTGTATAGGCGAATATGATCAAATTCAGAAGGCGGATGATGATGGGGAGCCGTCAGGAACTGCAGGCAAACCCATTCTCGAAGTGATCAAAAAGCGCAAGTTAAAGGACACAGTAATTGTTGTAACGCGCTATTTTGGCGGAATTAAGCTGGGGGCAGGCGGATTGATACGGGCATACGGGAAAAGCGCCTCGCGCGGAATCGATGCTGCGAAAATGATTGAACGCACCCTTCATACGCGCATCGCTGTAACCATTGACTATACGTTGCTTGGAAGGGTAGAGAATGAACTGCGCAGCAACGATTATCTGCTTCGCCATATAGAGTATCTGGATCGGGTTAAGCTCTTTGTAGACATCCCTGTGGGTAAAGAGGAGGCATATGAAGCCTGGATGAAAGATCTTACTCACGGACAGGGAGAATTGGAAAGAGGGGAGCATTTATATGTAGATCGGGTGGTTGGCCATACAGGAGCAGATGAAGAATAGAGCAGAACTATGGCTACGCAGCAGCCTTTGGCTGGAAAAGCAACTGCAGCTAAAGGCTTGGCGCTTGCCAAGTTTTCTATGTATAATATTCCAGAAAAGAGGCTTTTCACTATCTTTTTATACGAGGAGACATGAAGATGAAAAAAGGGAGCATTAAATTGCAAAAAGGCGGGGAAGTTGTCATTCAATTCTTTCCGGAAGAGGCGCCAAACACTGTTGCCAATTTTGAAAAACTGGCCAATTCAGGATTTTACAATGGATTGACGTTCCATAGAGTCATCAAGGGATTTGTGGCTCAAGGGGGTTGTCCTTATGGAACGGGGACTGGAGGGCCTGGCTATACCATTAAATGTGAGACGGAAGGGAACCCTCACAAGCATGAACGCGGCGCGCTCTCTATGGCGCATGCGGGAAGAGATACCGGCGGTTCGCAATTCTTTATCGTCTATGAACCGCAGCCGCATTTAGATGGAGTTCATACTGTGTTCGGCAAAGTAATTGAGGGCATGGAACATGTGGACGCGATCCGTCAAGGAGATGTAATGGAAGAAGTTAAAGTGTGGGATGAGGAGTAAAGAATAGGGCTTTGGTTTTAGTGGGAAAATGTGAATAAATGCAGGTAAAAAGTGACGAACACCAAGAGAGGATTTAATGACAGAATGGCTCTTCACTATCTTATCAGTCTAATCGCTGCTTTCGTATTTGCCTATGTCAGCATTTATCTCATGTACCCACGTTTCCTTGAAGTTGGATTTGTTGACCAACCCTCGTTAAGAAAATTGCATGCAGCACCAATTCCCCTTGTAGGGGGAATTGGAATTTTTGCAGGTTTTTTTCTGACATTATTTTGCTTACAGGGTCTTAATCGTTTTTCCTATACGCTGCTGTTGGGCAGTATTTCTTTGCTGTCGACGGGATTGCTTGATGATTGGTTTAAGTCGCGGGGAGGCGAACTCTCTGCCTGGCCTAAGCTGTTGGTTCAGGTAGCAGTCGGGTTCTCCGTATACTGGGCAGGATATAATATTGAAGGAATTCGCGGAGCGGGAATGTGGGAGTACTATCAATTTCCCGAATGGCTTTCCGCATTGGCAACCGTGATCTGGATTGTAGCGATGATCAATATGCTTAATTTTTTGGACGGACTGGACGGACTGGCAGGGGGAATTGGCGCGATTTCGGCGGGAACCTTATTTTTACTGGCCTTACTAAGAGGTCAAGTTGAGATTGCATCTATGTCCATCATCCTGGTGGGAGCCTGTTTGGGATTTCTCCGTTATAATTTCTACCCGGCAAAGGTGTTTATGGGAGACTCGGGCTCACAGGTGCTTGGTTTTCTCCTTGGCATGGTCTCGCTGGTCGGCGCACTAAAAAGCACCACTGTGGCTACAGTGGTGATTACTGTACTTGCTTTAGGCGTGCCCATAATCGATACAATACAAGTCTTTATTACGCGCCTCCTGCGTGGACAGCCGATCTACCGACCCGACCGTTCACATGTGCATCACCGTTTACAGCGCGGCGGTTTTAAGGACTGGCAAGTGGTCAGCATTCTCTATCTCGTAGGCATCATCTTTTCCATGATTTCTGTTATCTTGTTTTTATTCTGGCACTAACGAAGATCTATGCCTTCAAACAAGGCATCTAAATCCTCAAAATCTTCCTCGCCGGTATTGGCCGCCTCCGATTCTGCAATCGTTACATGATATTTTTCAGCCAAATTCTTGATTGCAGTCTGCCAATTGCTAAATCCTTCAGATGCTTTGTTGATTTTCTCGGCGGCAGCGTCGAGGTAATTGGCATCTCCTTCCTCCAACCGCTTTTTCATAATCTCTAAGGCTTCATATTGTTCGTTTGCAGCATTGATATAGAGTTGATGGGCTTCTTCTACTTCTTTGGAATATGTTTTTAACCCTTTAATCTGATCGACAAATTCTTTGTAGGTTGGAAGGACAACATTTACCAGTGATTGATAGACCGAAGCATCATTTACATAATCTTCTCCCGTCGCCGAATAAAATTCCATAATGGCCGATTCTTCGATTGCCCATAGCTTGGGCAGTTCTACATTCACATAGTTATCGATCTCTTCTTCTATGGTAGCCGGAGGTTTGCTCTCAGTCTGGTTATCTGTCGTAACCGCATCCTGGGGTATCTGAGCCAGGATTTCATCCAGTTTTTTTTCAGGATCTTCGTTTGTGGATTGGGAACAGGCGATGAGAGAAACGCTTATCATAAAAAGCATGAGAATGCTTGTCCCGATTTTTTTCATGAAACAACCCCCATTGAGATATTTTCTTAAAATTAATTCCTGAATCAATTTTCTATACTATCAGAAAATCATCTGAAAGGGGGCGTGTCAAGTCATTTTTCCTCAGATTTCGCGTAATCTTATCTGTTGCAAAATATAGTCAGCTTGCCGCGCTGCAAGCGCCATTACCGTATTGGTCGGATTAGCGCCGCCGGAAGTAACGAAAAGGCTTGCGCCCGCTATAAATAGATTTGGGATATCATGGGTTTGTCCAAAGGAATTGGTCACCGATGAACTGGGATTATTGCCCATGCGGCATCCACCCATGAGATGGGCGGTATCTTCATTTACATAAGCTGGAATACCACCGGCGGCCTCCATGATCTCCTTCATTTTGGCGATCGCATGCGCGATCAACTTCTCATCATTCTCTCCATACGAGAAGGAGATCTGCGCCAGCGGCATCCCGTATTCATCCTTTTCTTGAGCAAGCGTTACTTTATTTTCGGGATCGGGCAGCACTTCACCAACCAATGTGATCCGTCCGTAGAAGTTATAATCAAGCATCGTTCTGCGCAGTTCTGCTCCCCATAATCCCTCGCTTCTTGCAATTCCGGTAGCCATGGCTACCGGCCTTGCCCCATGGGCGCTTAAAGTATATCCGCGCGCAAAGCCGCGTTTGGGATCTGTTTCATAGAAATCCTGAGTAAGCGCCAGTACGGGAGTCCCTTTATAGAGACGCACCTCCTCTGCAAACTTTCCATACAGGTCCTGACTGCTGTGCGGCATGATCGCTTTACCTACCCAACCGCTGGAATTGGCAAGTCCATCGGGAAATTGAGCGTTTGCCGAATGTAAAAGCAGCCGGGGCGTTTCGACCACAAAGCTGGCAAGGATCACGACATGTGCTTTCTGTTCATAGGTAACTCCTTCATGAACGAATGTAACACCGGAAACCCGACCATTTTGATCGACAAGCACCTGTGTAACCATAGCGTCGCTTAATACTTCGGCCCCCTCTTGGATCGCTTTGGGGATATGGTGAATGAGAGTGCTGAATTTGGCATTCGGCATACATCCTTGATTGCAGAAGCCGCGATTGATGCAAGGAGGACGCCCGTCAAATGGCGCGGAATTGATGGCGAGAGGTGCAACGACGCTTCTAATCCCTAGACGTTGGCAGCCGATGCGAAACATCTCCGCGTTGGCGCTGATCGGCTCCCTTTCTGGATAAGGATATGGACCTTTAAATGGCCCCCAAGGAAAATGTTTGGGGCCGGAGACCGCAATCTCTTTTTCAATCTTATCGTAATAAGGCTCAAGATCTTTATAGCTGATCGGCCAGTCTTCACCGACGCCATCCAGAGTCTTGGTCTGAAAGTCGCTTTCATGGAAGCGCAAGAAAACCCCTGTAAAGTGTGTCGTCCCCCCGCCTACACCGCGACCGGAATTGTTATGTCCCATCTTCAAGGGATTCTTGCCCGTGACGATGCGAGTTTCCTGCCAGCCCAGATGCTGCATGCTTAGCTCATCACTGGCAAAATCGGTTTGTGGATTCCAGAATGGACCTGCCTCGATCACTACAACCTTTAATCCTGCCTTTGCCAGTTCATAAGCCAGTACCCCTCCAGCAGCCCCGGCACCTACGATGCAGATATCTGCCCCCTCCTTATACTTGCGGTGTTTCATGCCATCATGTCTTTCGCCTGCAAAATGATCTGCGTGATGATGTACTCGATCATGACTCTGCATCTTCTCGTTTCGCCTCCCATGGATCGGTAATGCCCCATTCAGTACGGACATACCCTCGGGGATAAGCCGGTCCCGCGTATCCGATCTCTGACCAGACCGTGGGATGGGAGTAGTATGCCGCTACCGATTCGGTCAACAGCTTGTAAAAGAGTTCTTTAGCGGGAATCTGAACTCCATCTGCTGACAATTCGATTTGATTCATCTTCATCTTGTTTAGCAGATCGATTTGTTCCTCCTTTTTCAGTCCTGCAAAAAGGGCGCCATATTCCCTTGTGCTGTATTGATCGATTGCACGTAAGCCTTGACGTATCAATACGGCTGCTTTCGGGGTGCTTGCTTTTCGTTCTGACTCTCCGATATTGGAAGTAAGCGATTGATCGAAGTGGCTTACCACATAATGAAGAACGGGATCGCGCGAATCATCTAAAAGACGCGCAGAAATATGGGTTAACGTGATGCTCTCATCCAGACTTAATGTTTGGAAGGGAGACTGCTCCAATCTTTTCTCCACAATCTCTCTCGTATGAGGATCCCAGTTCTCCTTCTCGTTCATCACATCAAAGCCGGGGTAGTGAGAATTGCCAGCTTTCACAGCATCACCCCCAATAAAGCGCGATCAGACCCAAGATGCTGATTGCGCTGATCATGGCAGGAAGGGTAAGAGGCGGGCCGATCAGAAAGTTGCGCAGTTCATATCCGCCCACACGCTCACCTACACCGCGAATATGAAAGAATGTGCCTGTAAGCCCGGAGATAACGCCTATGGCCAAAAGAATCGTCAAAAGCCAGAATATCCAAGTCACGTTATAGAATGAAAATAACAATGCAGCCAACCCGAAGATCGGAGTTTCAATGACGGGGATCCACATTGCCCAATGGTGGAAATTTTGACGATAGTGAAAAAAGGTGACTTGAATAAAGATCACCAGAAAGAGAATTCCTGCAAAGAGAATTAAGATCCGTTCAATCGGCCATCCTGTCCAGTTCACGTACCATCCACCTCGATAGATAAATAGTAAATTGCGTTACTAACAGTATAACCGTAACGGTTCCTCTAAATTCCATCCAGTCAAAGTTCTAAGTCTGTGGGATCACAAGCAGGGGCAGGTTTGGCGGAGCTTTCTGCCAACTTGATCAGATAATAGCATTCTTCTCTTGCCATATGGTCAGCCATCAGAGGAAGAAGCGTGCCTAGAATCTCCTTGTTCAGTCTTAACTCTTCCAACTCATGCAGAAAGCCGCGAAATAATTTCATCTCCAATTCTACTTCCTGATTCAAGTAAGCGAGTGAAGGGAACCGATCTAAATTGGCACGCAAGTAGCCTGCCACTTCAATCGCTTTATAGTAAAAATCCGCAAAATGTTGCGTAAAAGTATCACTTTTCTCTTTCATTCTTTTTTCAGCTGGATCGAATGTACTGCTGATCGTAGCGGCATGCCCGGCCGCATCAGGGAGCCAAAGCAGGTGATGATGTACCGGATGATCGATGGGGGGCAAGTAACCCTGGATGATCACATCCAAAATTCTAAGATACTCCTCCAATTCATTTACCATATGGTTGATAAATGTGGGGGGAAGTTGGATGCCTATCTCTCCAACTAAATGTCTGCGCAGTAAGTGGAGTTTAAATTCTCTTAATTGGTGCGCAAGGTTATAAGCCTCTTCATTTAATTGATGCAATTCGCTTACTTCCAAGGGATGATTTGCCCTGGAAAGCAAATGGCCAAATGCCAGATGAAAGGCTTCCGCCTGCTGTATTTCGCCAACCTCTTTGGGAGCCAGTGCGTTGTAGATAAAGAGAGAATGATCTGCTAATACGCGCAGCCAGAAGCGATGTTCAAACAAAGCCTTCGATAGATACTCTCTGCTTGTAAAACTCATGCAATTCCCTCCTGTAATCTTCTCGCATCAGCATATGCCCATTCCGCTTGCAGGTGTCTATAATACAAGCCTAAAATGGGAAGTGGGAATGGCATGATTAATGGCGATATTTATCGTTTTTTGGCAATGTGTATAGTTTTGTGGCGAAAGAAATAAAAAAATTGTAAATATTTTTTGAAAAAGATGTTTACTTTTTGATTTCTCCCATATTATAATATGAAAAAAAAGAGTACCATTTTATTGAACATAAGATAAGTTGCCCTTATCTTATATACTTCAATGAAAACCTGGTAGATTCAGATTCAAGTGCCATTTTGCTTTCCTCTGCAGGGAAGTGGATGAAATGGTGCTTGGTATGGATTTGTCAGGTTTTTTTACGTAGGGAGGAATGTAAGCGTTTGAACAAGTTGATTAGTGCCGATGATGCAGTCCGTTTCATCGCGACCGGGAATACCGTTATGGTAGGCGGATTTGGTTTGGTGGGAACGCCGCTTACTCTCATCAAAGCGGTCGAATCCGCGGAAGTAAGGGATCTGACCATCATTAGCAATAACATCGGTGAACCGGGCATAGGATTGGGCAAGCTTTTGAGAGACGGGAAAATAAAAAAAGCGATAGGTTCATATTTTACGAGCAATCCGGAAGTGGGTGAGATGGCAAACAAAAACTTAATAGAGGTCGAGGTAGTTCCCCAAGGAACGCTTGCGGAACGGATTCGCGCAGCAGGTGCCGGAATTGGCGGTTTTTATACCAAAACCAGCTATGGAACTTTGCTGGAAAAAGGGAAAGAGGTCAGAGAGATTGACGGGGAACAATATGTCTTCGAACCTGCGCTAAAAGCGGATATTGCTCTCATACGGGCTCATAAAGCCGATGAATATGGAAATCTCGTCTACTACAAGACCGCCAGGAATTTTAATCCTGTTATGGCGACTGCAGCGCGGATTGTGATCGCAGAAGTGGATGAAATCCTGCCAGTAGGGAGTCTTGATCCTGAAAGCATTGTAACCCCCCATATCTATATTGACTATTTGGTTAAAGCGAGTGTAACCATCGAGGAAGTGCAGAGACATGGTTGAGCAAGAAAAGATGATTTCGATTGCAAGGCGAGTTGCCCGCGAATTGGAAGATGGACAAGTGGTAAACCTGGGAATTGGGATTCCCACATTAGTTGCTGATTATATTCCTGAACACATTACCATCTTCCTTCAGACCGAGAACGGGATGTTGGGCGTAGGGCCGCATCCGGAAGCGGATAACATCGACCCTAATCTTGTAAATGCAGGGAAGCAACCGATTACGGAAATGATAGGTGCCAGTTATTTTAACAGCGCTGAATCGTTTGCCGCAATCAGAGGCGGACATATCGATGTGGCTATCTTAGGTACCCTGCAAGTGGACGAGCGGGGCAGAATCGCCAACTGGGCAATTCCGGGAAAAAACATTCTTGGTGTGGGCGGTGCAATGGATTTGTTGGTTGGAGCAAAGAAAATTATTATTGCCACCACCCATACGACGAAAGCAGGAGCGCCCAAAATCGTTGCGGAATGCACCTATCCGTTAACAGGGACAAGACAAGTAGATTTAATCGTAACCGAACTGTGTGTGTTTAAAAGAGAGGGTAATCAGCTTGTATTAACCGAGTTAATGGAAGGGGTTACATTGGAAGATGTTAAAGAAAATACGACTGCGCATTTTGCTATAGCGGAACATTTGCTCAATGCGGAGGACTAAAAGGGTGATTTATCTCGATGCAGGATGTGGTTATTGTTGAAGCAAAGCGAACTGCAGTAGGAAGAATGGGAGGAACAATCAAAGATATCCCCCCGGAAGAATTAATCGCATTCGTTATGAAAGATGTCATCGCAACTACCCGGCTTGATCCAACCCAGATTGATGAGGTGATACTGGGTCACAGCAAACAAAGCGCAGATACTCCCAATATTGCGAGGTTGGCCAGCTTGAAAGCGGGACTACCCGAAGAGGTCCCCGCCTATACAGTACACCGTCAGTGCGGGTCGGGAATGCAGGCTGTCATAAATGCGGCACAGCAGATCAGGTTGGGGGAGAGCGAGATCATACTTGCCGGTGGCGTAGAAAGCATGAGCACCGCTCCCTATTACGTCCGAAATGCGCGCTACGGCATCGGAGCGGGAAACGGTCTGCTGCTTGATCCGAATACGGAAAGCCAGCCGCGGTCCCAGCCGTCTGAAATATATGGCGAATTAACCATGGGCATGACTGCGGAAAATCTGGCGGAACAATTTAACATATCCAGAGAAGAACAGGACCGGTTCGCGCTGAACAGCCAAATTAAAGCGCTGCAAGCCATCCAATCCGGACGGTTTAAAAATGAGATCGTTCCTATTCTAGTAAAAGTGAAAAAAGAAGAATATGTGCTTTTTGATACGGATGAGCATCCCCGCAAGACATCGATGGAGGAGCTTGCCAAATTGAAACCGGTCTTTAAGGCTGGCGGAACGGTGACGGCGGGCAATTCATCAGGGAGAAACGACGGTGCAAGCTGTCTGTTATTGATGTCGCTGGAAAAGGCAAAGAAGCTGGGAATCAAACCAATGGCCAAAATTGTATCTTATGCATCAGCAGGAGTGCCGCCGCAGATTATGGGAATTGGTCCCGTTCCGGCTACTGAAAAGGCTCTTAAAAAGGCGGGATTAACCCTTGAGGAGATTGATCTAGTCGAACTCAATGAGGCTTTCGCCGCCCAGGCATTGGCTGTGATGAAAGTGCTTAATTTGGAAGAGGAAAAAACGAATGTAAATGGCGGCGCCATCGCGTTGGGACACCCAATCGGAAACAGCGGCGCAAGAATCATGGTTACCTTATTGCATGAGATGGAGAAGAGAGAGGCAAAAAGGGGTTTAGCCACGTTATGTATCGCCGGCGGAATGGGGATCACGACCATTCTGGAGCGATTCAAATAAAAGAACACATTTGGAGGGATTGATGAATGAAGAAAATTATCATCTGTTTACTTACGATCATGATTTGTACTGCAATGCTTCTGGGCTGTTCCTCGAAAACATCCTCTGACGGAAAGTTGCCGGAGGAAATCACCATCGGAGCGCTTATTCCAATGACGGGTACTGGAGCCTCTTACGGGGTGCTGGATAAGAACGGAGCAGATTTGGCTGTGGAACAGATTAATGCTAAAGGCGGTGTGCGCGGAATCAAGTTAAAGATCAAATATGAGGATCATCAGGCAAAACCGCAAGTAGCCGTTAATGCCATTAACCGTTTGATTAGCGTGGACAAAACACCTTTTGTGATCACCAGTTACAGCTCCGTAAGTTTAGCCGTTGCGCCCATTGGCGACAGCAATAAGGTTGTGGTGGTAAATGCCGGTGGACAAAGCGATAACCTGGCAAACGCCGGCGAATATTTCTATAATGTGATCCCATTGGTAGGCGGAGAAGTGGAGATTATTGCAGACTATCTTGCAAACGATCAAGGCTTCAAGACCGCAGGAGTGATCTATGCAAACGATGATGGCGGAAAGAGCAGCCTGAACAAGTTTAAGGAAGAGTTTAAGAAGCATGGGGGAACTATTGTTGCCGAGGAGGCTTCCGAATTGGGAGGAGCTGATTATAGAGCCCAATTGTCCAAGATTAAGGCAGCCAACCCTGATGTGCTCTTCATCGGAGCATATGGACAAGATACAGCGATCATCATCAAGCAAGCCCGTGAATTGGGATTAGATATTCCGATTGCTGAAACATCATGGTCGGTGATTCCGGATGTGTATAAGCTGCCTGAGGCGGAAGGATTAATTCATACCTCTTTGAAATTTGAACCCAATGCCGACTTTGCCAATGCCTATAAAGAGAAATATGGAGAAGAGCCTGCACTTTATTCTCTGACGCACTACGATTCAATCTTGATTTTTGCGAAAGCGTTGGAGTGGGTGATTGATAATAAAAAACCGATTAATGGCGAGTCGCTGAAAGAAGCGATCGATGCCATCCAAACATTTGAAGGCGCAGCCGGAATCGTCAAATTCAGAGAAGATCATACCACACTTAAAGATGTAAACATCAGCATTCTTAAAAACGGTACACCTGAGATTGTGAAGACCTTTGAAGTGAAATAGGGTGTTGAACCATTGAAGGATGGATAGAGTCTATCCATCCTTTATTTAAATATAAGATTTAAACAATATCTTTGCATATGAACCTAGGGGAGCGGAAGGAGACCCGCCCGGCGCAGCGTATGGGGTCCCCAAAAGCCGGGTGGGTGATTATAGGAGGTAAGAGCGTGGAGTTATTTTTGCAATTATGTGTGAGCGGTGTAGCAGCAGGTTCGATCTATGCGTTGATTGCCATGGGATATGGGTTGATTTATGGCACTACGGGAGAATTTCATGTAGCGCATGGTGGGGTCTTTACCTTTTCTGGGTATATCGGCTATCTTGCCTATGAAAAATGGGGAATGGGGTTGTTTGGAGCTGTTATCGCCGCTGTTTTCTTTGCCGTTCTTGCAGGCATGCTGATACAAACGGTTTTATATGAAACCATGCGCAAAAGACAGGCTTCCCATCTCTCGATCTTTATTGCATCTTTGGGGTTGCTTATCGTATTGGAGAATCTCTCATCAATCATTTTTGGCTATTCGCCTCTTCAATTTTCGGATCAAGCATTGAAGAACCCGGTTACAATTGGTTCCATTTCATTTACCCCTTTACAATTAATTATCGTGCTTTTTTCCATTTTAACCGTGCTAATCGTCCTTATTTTTTTAAAGTTTTCCCGCACAGGGAAAGCAATCCGCGGGGTAGCCGACTCGAAAGATATGGCCAAAATCGTCGGCATGAATCCAGCAAAAATCAATATGATCGTCTACGGCCTCGGATCGGCAATCGCTGCGCCTGCTGCCGTCTTTCTCTCATTTGATGCTGGCGCAACGCCATATCGCGGCACGCTTCTTGTACTTCTCGCCGCAATCGCCATGATTATCGGAGGCATCGGAAGTGCCGGAGGCGCTGCTTTTGCCGGACTGTTGTTGGGATTATGTCAAAACCTCTCTGTTCTGTTTGTAAGTTCCCAGTGGTCAAATGTGGTAACCTTCAGCATCTTTTTGCTAATTATCTTCCTGATTCCGACCGGTTTTTTTGGGACTAAAGTGCGAAAAAAGATATAGGGGGGTCTTGAATGAATTATTTATACGATTTTGTCACGCTGCTCTGCATATACAGCATTCTTGCGATTGGCTTAAATCTATTAATAGGTTATATCGGGATTTTTTCGATGTCCCATGCGGCGTTATTCGGGGTGGGTGCCTACACATCAGCTTTGCTTTCCACAAAACTGGGCTGGGGTTTTATCCCTTCATTGCTGGCGGCTATTCTGGTGGCGATCTTGTTTAGCATTATCGTAGCCTTGCCGTCCTTGCGCATTGCGGGGGATTATTTTATTGTTGCTTCATTTTCTTTGCAGATTATCATCTTCGAACTATTTGTCACATGGACGGACTTAACGAACGGCCCGGCAGGAATCGCAGGTATTCCCATGCCTAGCATTTTCGGTTTGAAGGTAAATACTCCTTTTTCCTATATGATTTTCGCATTATTCTTTCTTTTCTTGACCGTCATACTCACATATCGAGTGATACACTCCCCTGTCGGCAGAGTATTGCGCGCGATTAAAGAGGATCCGATTGCGGTACAATCCTTGGGAAAAAGCGTGATCAAAACAAAAGTGATCAATGCTGTCTTATCGTCCGGGTTAGCCGGATTAGCCGGAAGCTTGTATGCGCATAAGATTACCTATATCAATCCCGCCAGTTTTGACGTTCACGAATCGATCTTAATCGCGGCCATGGTGATACTGGCAGGAGCAGGCCGAGTCTGGGGGAGCATCGTAGGAGCATTGATCGTATTGGCTTTTCCTGAATTGTTAAGGTTTTTGGATATTTCAGGTTCACATGCCGGTGCAATACAGAAAATTTTGTACGGGGTGATTCTGATTCTGTTTATGATCTATCGGCCTCAAGGAATATTTGGGAAATTTAAAGACTCCAACTTGGTTAAAGCCAAATAGGAGAAGAACCAGGATTCCCAAAGGAGTGAAGAGAAGATGATCTTGGAGATTAAAGATATTTCGATCTCTTTTGGCGGCATTGTGGCGGTGGATGGGTGCAATTTCTCCGTAAAAGAGGGTGAGATCACCTGCCTAATCGGTCCGAATGGCGCAGGAAAAACTACCATTTTTAACATGATCACCGGATTTTTAAAGACGAAAAGCGGAAGCATCGTATACAAAGGGAAAGAGATCACACATCTAAAACCGGAGAAGATTGTTGGTCTGGGCATCGCCAGAACCTTTCAGAATTTGCGCCTTTTTAATGAAATGTCAGTTTTGGAAAATGTAATGATCTCCAAACTGCACCAGAAGGGAGAGTCGATCCTGTACTCCATCTTCCGCAGAAATTTGCTTAAAAAAGAGGAGATAGAGAATCGTGAAAGGGCAGAACGAATTTTAGAATATGTCGGTCTGGACAAGAAGAAAAACGAAATCACAGATAATTTATCTTATGCGGAACAGAAATTGCTGACGATTGCCAGGCTGCTCATGACAGAGGCCGATCTTCTGCTGCTGGATGAGCCTGCTTCAGGATTGGATAAACACTCATTGGATTTTGTCCTCCCCTTAATCAAAGATCTGAAAAAGAGGGGGAAAACCATTTTATTGATTGAACACAACATGGACATTATCAAAAGCGTTGCAGATAAAGTTGTCTTTCTCAATCAGGGGAAAGTTCTGGGAATCGGAAGTGCCGAAGAGATCATGGGCAATGAACAACTAACCGAAATCTACTTCGGGGGAGGTTCGCATTGATGAGCAAAGTCCTGGAGGTGCAAAATCTTGTTTCCGGTTATGGAAACAAACAAGTCCTTAATCGGATAAATTTATATATTCGCGAGAAAGAGATTGTCGTCATGGTGGGGCATAATGGCAGCGGGAAGACAACGGCCCTGCACAGCATTTTTGGATTATTGCCCATATGGGAAGGCGAAGTTCGCCTGTTTCAAGAGCGAATTGATCAGATGCAGACCGATCGCATCGTTAGTAAAGGCATGGCGCTCACGCCGCAGGGGCATGGCGTATTTCCCAGACTTACCGTGGAGGAGAATCTTGAATTGGCCTCTTTTACGGTGAGAGACCGAAAGCGGATCGCCCAGCGCAAGAGCGACATCTACGCCATGTTTCCGATCCTTTTTGAACGTAAACATCAAAAGGCAGGAACGATGAGCGGAGGGCAGCAGCAGATGTTGGCGATCGGCATGGCCCTGATGAGCAACCCGAAAGTATTGCTTCTGGATGAGCCTTCGATCGGTTTGGCTCCGGTAATTGTGGAAAATTTGATGAACAGCATAAAAGAGATATGTGAGCAGTTTGACACATCCGTTTTGTTGGTGGAGCAAAATGTAAAGCAAGCGCTGCGGATTGCCGATCGGGTTTATGCAATGAAAATGGGCGAGATTGTGGCTGAAGAATCGGCAGCCAATTTGACGAAAGAGAGCTTGTGGAACATGTTTTAGGATTTGTTTTGGATACTGGGGAGGTGTAGTGATGAAAGCAGTTTTAAAATCGCACTCCGGTCATGGAGTAGAGTTAACTGAGGTTCCTTTACCCCAATTAAAGCAGGATGAGGTTCTGGTCAAAGTAGAGGCAGCCAGCATATGCGGCAGCGATCTCCATATGTATCACGGCATGGAGGCATATCAATGGGTGCCGCTACCTCTGGTGCTCGGACATGAGTTTGCGGGGAGCGTTGTCGATTCCGGAAGCCAGCACAATCAACATCTGATTGGCAAACGGGTGATGATCAACCCTTACGTTCCGTGCGGCAACTGTTTTCAATGCCGGAAGGGCAAGACCAATCTATGCGATTACGGATTAAATTCCATGTCGAAGGTAGCTGCCAAATCCTTAAAATATGGTTTTCGTGAAAACGGTGGAATGGCGGAATACGTCGCCGTCAACCAGAGAAATGTTTTGCCGATCCCGGATGAGCTCTCCTTCGAGGTGGCCAGCATCGTTGAAGCGGTCGGAATCGGGGTTCATGCAATCGAACAAGCAAATGTTCTGCCCGGCGATCGCGTCGTTGTGATTGGACCGGGCCCGATCGGGTTATCCCTGATCGCTTCGCTGTCCAATTATGCTCTGAAACATTTAATCGTTGTCGGACTTCGCGTCGACAGGGAACGGCTCCAATTGGCCCAAAGGTTAGGCGCCACCGACATTATCTATGCAGACGAGGAGAATGATATCGAAGCGGTTGCACGTCTTACGCACGGGGAGGGCGTCGATTTTGTATTTGAGACGAGCGGTTACCATCAGTCTTTGGTTACGGCCATTCGGATGTGCACGAAGGGCGGTAAAGTAATGCTGGTCGGAATCTCCGGCAAAGCGACGATGTTGCCTTCAAATGAGATTGTCCGCGGCGAGATCACGTTGAAGGGGGTTTATGGAGTTACGGAAGATACTTTGCGGAGGACAATTGCGATGGCCTCTTCAGGCAGGTTTCCATTTGCTCAATTGATTACCCACATCCTGCCGCTGGAGCAAGCGGTGCAAGGATTTGAGATTGGTTCCAATAAACAAGGCGTAAAAGTAGTACTAAGACCATAGGAGGCAGAAATGATGAAATATATTGATTTAACCTTGGAATTATATGACGGATTAAGAACCTATTCCTCCCATCCTCCTGTTGAAATAAAGGAACAATCCACTTTTGAAAACTCCCGGTCCAGATATGTGGAACCCTGCATAGGTTTTGAGTCAAGGATGCTTTCCTTTTCCGACCACAGCGGCACTCACGTCGATGCACCTCTTCATTTTATCAAAGATGGGGAGTCAGCGGAGAAGATGGATATCAGCAAGCTGTTGGGAACAGCCCTATTGCTTGACGTCACCCCATTTAAAAAGCCTTCCGAACCGGTAACCAGAGAGATGCTGGAAGAGGCGGAGATCAGGCAGGGAATCTATGTAGAAAAAGGGGACATTGTATTGATCCGGACATGGGCAGGCAATTGGGGAGATGACGGCTTTTTTGACGCTCAAGCGCTTTCTCCCTGTGCCGGGAAATGGCTGGCAGATAAAGAGATTCACGTCGTAGGCATAGATTTGCCCAATATTGATATACACCACAATATGAAACGCGAAGTTCATTTGGAGATTCTGGGGAAAAAGATCTATATCGTCGAGAACCTGATCAATTTAGACAAACTGCCGGCTTATTCACGATTTATTTTTATGGGTATCCCGCTCCGGCTAAAGAATGCCACCGCTTCCCCAATCAGGGCTCTGGCCATACTTGACGCGCAATTTATCGATTAAATCATAGGAGGCGTAAGAGGGATGGAAGATTTATTTCGATTGGACGGCCGGGTGGCTGTCGTTACAGGCGCCTTGGGGACGATTGGAAGGACCTATGCCAAAAGTCTTGCTCAATACGGTGCGGATGTCGCATTGATCGATCTGCAAGAATCTGGAGCAGAAGATTTGCTCGAAGAATTGTCTAAATATAGGAAGAAAGTCTCGTATTATCCTGTAGATTTAACCGATACAGATAGAGTGAGGCAGACCGTAGAACATATTCTGCGGGATTTTGGCCAGATTGATATATTGTTGAATCATGCCGGAATCAATATACGGAAAGATGCGATCAATATCACGACAGAAGACTGGGACAAAGTGATGAATATCAACTTGAAGGCGATGTTCTTTATGGCGCAAACGGTTGGTAAGCATATGATCTCCCGCGGGTATGGAAAGATCATTAACACTGCCTCTGTTTCATCCGTGCGGGGACATTCCCGACTGGCAATCTATGCGGCCAGCAAGGGAGGGATCGTGCAGATGACCAAGGTGCTTGCGCATGAGTGGGCTCCTTACAATGTTCATGTGAATGCCATCGGCCCCGGGTATATCTTGACGCAGCAGACAGAGGGGTACCTGTCCGATCCGGAAGTCTATCAATCGATTGTAAGCAAGATTCCCATGGGGAGAATCGGCAGGCCTGAAGATTTGGTTGGCGGAATGATTTACTTGGCTTCTCGAGCCTCGGATTATGTTACAGGTCATACCTTATTTATAGAAGGAGGAAGACTGATTGACTAAGAACGATCCGCTCTCTTTCTTTCAAGAGGTTTATGGCGTAATACCCGAATGGGTAAGCAAAATGAACCACTATGCGCCTGAGGCACTTGCAGCATATACCGGATTGCGAAACGAGATTATGACCGACGGGGCCCTTTCCAAAAAAGAGAAAGAACTGCTTCTGGTAGCGATTAACGCCGCGCGAAGATACGAACGAAGCATGATCTATCACACCAAAGGCGCTGTGGATGCGGGGGCGACATTGCAAGAACTGATCGAGATACTCGCGGTCTGCATCATCTCAAGAGGGATTCCGGCTTGGATTACAGGCATGGAAGCGATTCAATATGCTGCAGCGTACATGAAGGTGACGGACATAAAGAGTAAGGATGGGCAAAAGAATGACCATTTGGCAACAACGGCAAAGTGTATGGAGTATTACCAGTATGATTTGGGCGCCGCTCCGGAATGGGCAGATCTTCTCTGCCAATCCAACCCGCAAGTCTTTATGGCATACAGCAACCTCAGGGCAGCCGTTTTAAAAGAAGGGGTAGTTTCCCGCAAACTGAAAGAACTCATATTAGTTGGCATAAATGTGGCGGAAAGATATCCAAAGGGAGTAAAGCTTCATGTCATGAGCGCAAAAAAATACGGGGCTACAGATCAGGAGATTGCAGAAGTCTCCCTGACGGCCTTGCTTACTTCAGGAATTCCGGCTTGGTTCGAAGGCAGTGATTATCTCAAATAACATTCTGGCACATATATCGGAAGGAGTTTTATCAACATGGAAACTGTACTGGTAACCGGCTACTCGAAAGCTCCGCAAGGAACAGCTATGTATGAGAAGAACAAATATACGGGAATTGTTCTGGAAATCCACAAAAAATCAGAGATTATAGTCAATGTAGAGTTTACGTTTGTGACTGGACTTGCCCAGGATTTTTTTCGACGGCTCGTGGTAGGTTATGATTTGAAAAGAGGGATCGAACCCCTGATCGATAAAATTAAGAAACATTACTTCGCACCTTCGCAACAATCGGTTATTGTTGCCTTAAAAGTAGCTTTTCAGCGGTATCAGAGTTCATTAAGTGAAATGATGGAAGAAAGTCAGGAGAGCGAGTGAAAGGGCGTGAAGATGAGAGATGAAAAAGATTTTTTCCCAATTTAAAATAAAGAAGAGGGGCAATCGGTTTAAACTTACGATTGCCAAAAAGCTGATCGCAGCTTTTCTCAGTATCTCCTTGCTAATTGCGCTCATGGGAGGACTGACCATTTACTTCACTCAAAAAATCAATAACAGCTATCTGGATATTTTGGATAAGGAAACAGCCTTAGTGATTAAATCCAAAGACATCCAGGTCTACTCGTTAAAATTGAATGATCGTTTGAGAGATTACCTGCTTACCCAGAATGAGAGTGCCGTACATTCCATTCGCCAAACCAACAAAGAATTAAATGATTTAATCACAGAAATCAGCGGTTTGGTGCAAACCGACGTGGAAAGAGAAAAATTACAGCAACTGCAAGAGTTAAATACCGCCTTTACGGAAAAAGCCGAGCAGGTGATCCAGCTTTATCCCTCTGATGCCGCCCAAGCTAACAAGTTGGCCGCTTTGGATGTTTTTCCGTTGCTGCGGGATATCGTAACAGTGGCCGATATGATTGTGCAAAACCAAGCTGAAAATATGAATGTTCGGATTGAAGAAAATGGCAAAACGGTTGAAGTGACCAACCTCACCATTGTGATCATCATTGTGGTTACCTTGGCTGCGGCGCTTGCTGTCGGCATGATCATGCCAAGATTTATTGCAGTTCCTTTGAAAAAATTAACGCTAGCTGCTGAAAAAGTGGCTGCGGGTGATTTAAGTTCAACGGAGATCAACGTCAAAAACAGAGATGAAGTTGGACAGCTTGCCGCTTCCTTCAATCAAATGTTACATAATCTGCGCAGCATCATTTATCAAGTTCGTGAAAGTTCCGAACAGCTTGCCGCATCATCAGAAGAGCTGTCTGCAAATGCCGAACAGAATCAGCGGGCGACTGAGCAGATTGCAAGCGCCATTCAGGAAGTCTCCTCGGGAGCTGAATATCAACTTTCGCAAGCAGCAGACGCTTCGCAAATTGTGACTGAAATTTCAGCAGGGATGGATCAGGTAGCCAACTCAATCCAATCAGTCGCAGATGCCGCTGTGGAAGCAAACAGCAAGGTTGCTATGGGGAATGAGGTAATCAACCGCACGGTAGAGCATATGAATCTGGTTCAGCAAAAAGTGGGAACAACAGCCAAGACCGTCAATCAATTAGGAGTGAAATCGAAAGAGATCGAACAGATTGTGGAGATGATCCATCAAATTGCAGAACAGACCAACCTTCTCTCTTTAAATGCGGCCATTGAAGCGGCGCGCGCCGGTGAACAGGGCAGAGGATTTTCCGTGGTTGCCAATGAAGTGCGGAAATTGGCGGAACAATCAAGGGATGCCACGCAAAATATTCAGGAAATCATTGAGGAGATCCGCGCACAAGTGGATGAAGCCGTTGCATCGATGAATGAAGGCACCGAATTCGTGGCTGAGGGCATAGTGATGGTAAATCAAACGGGAGAGGTATTTAAGGATATATCCAAAGTCATTGCCGAAGTATCAGGCCAAGCCCAGGAAGTTTCCGCAATTGTGGAAGAGGTTAATGCAAGTTCACAGGGAATGGTAGAGATGATGCATAAGGTGGCCAAAATTTCAGAGAAATCTGCAAGGGATACGCATAACATCGCGGCAGCAACGGAACAGCAGAGCGGTTCGATCGAAGAAATTACATCCTCTGTCGAAAACTTAAACAAAATGGCTCAGGAATTACAAGCTACCGTCAATAAGTTTATCGTTTAAGGCAGGCTCCAAATTGGGCAGATTGTAATTCGATCCGGATGCGATAAGAATCCTGGTTTCATTCTTGCGAAGTGTTGCCGGCAAGAATGAACCGGGATTTTTTTATTGTTTAGGAAACTATAGATTGATCTCTTCTGTGGATAACTTATACTTTAAAATATATAAGAGGATAAGTTGAGGAATGTCATGGCGAGTAAATATAAGAAGCGTGGGATAATCAAACAG
>Ga0310836_100126_pt1 | contig 93310 bp, 81 predicted proteins | sample SM_ome_4_FD_201310 | JGI IMG/M metagenome (GOLD analysis project Ga0310836, IMG submission 201310) | Sorghum-adapted microbial communities enriched on stacked mutant (SM) sorghum from Joint BioEnergy Institute, Emeryville, California... ... | reverse complement strand
GGCGTCCATTCGAGCTTGCCGTCCCGCAGCTTTCCTTCCCGCCAAATCCGCTCCGCCGGATGATAAAACAGCACTTCCAGACGGCCGTCTCCGTCCGTATCCCAGATGCGGAAGGGGCGGCCGTCGTCCATCGGGCCGTAGCGGCGGCTGTCGCCGACGACGCTCCATTCGAGCGACACGCCCCCGGCGTTTCCCCATTCAGGCGGGGTGCCCCCGTTTTGGGCCGTTTCGGGCGAGACGATCTCGGTAGGTGGGCGTTCAGGCGTTGGGGAGTGCTCGTCAGGTGACCGTTCTGGCGGGGCGCTCCCGGTAGTATGGGACCTTTTAGGGAGACCCTCGATGTGTTCACGTTCAGACGGGTCACTCTCGGTATGGGAGCATTCCGGCGGTGGGGCGTCCCCGGCAGGTGACGATTCTGGTGAGACACTCTCGGTGTGTGCCCGTTTAGGCGAAACGGCCTCGGCGTCGCGCAGTCCGGTTTTCGATTCCGGCCGTCCCAGCCACCAGCTCCCGTCCCAAACATGGTACCGGAGCACTTCCCGTTCGTCCTCCCAGAACTTCCCGCACCAGTGCCCCGTCCCTTGCCGGAACTGCCCCAGGCCTTCCCAATTTTGCCACCAGCGGTCGATCATGCCGTGAATGTTGTAGAACACGGTGGAGCGCGGCGCAATGTCGAGATCGTTCAAATCCGGCTCGCCGTAAAGCAGCGCCGCTTCCTGATGGATGCAGCCGTGCAGGCTGGACGATTCGATAAAACGCCCGAGTTCGTCCGCCGAGCGAAACGTATCGGGACGCAGCAAGATTCGCGCCTCGGCCTCGCGATTGTAGCAGGGCGCCTGCCGAATCGGCTCCGGCACGCTCACCCACGGCTCGACGAGCCTGGGGTCGTAGCCTCTGCTGCGGTACCAGGCAAGCGCTCGCGCAATGAAGCTGCGGTGAAACCGAAGAAACTCCAGGCCGTAGCCTAGCGGAACCAACTGCGGGTCCGCCACGTGATGCTGATGGTGCCAATGCATGTGCTCCTGCAACAGGTCTGCGGGGAAATCCGGTATTGTCGGCATCTTCTGCATGCACTCCCCTTTCCGACCGGCGTACGTTCTTGCCATCAATATATGCCCGGATTGGGCGGGAGGGTGCATGCCTATTCTCGTTCCCCGCGGCAACAGGCGGGTCGGTTCTGCCGCTTTAAACGCTCAATCTGCAAAATCCGCTTCATTCGCTCGGTCCCGCTTCAAGCGGCCCGTTTTTTAATGCTTAAGCAGCAACTATTTTTCCCTGTCACCGTTTTTTCGCAAACGCAGTTGCTCTTATCGCAATTCAAAGCCCGGCCGCACCCATTTTCGGCGTAAAACCGGGCTCCAGTTGCTAGAATCGCACTTCCATCGCCGACTCCCGCAGAAGATGCTGACGCAGTTGCTAGAAAGACACTTACGACCGCTTACAGCGGCCTGTCATGATTCGGGATCCTTTTTCGCCAAAAATAAAAACGGCGGGGCTTGCAGCCGCCGGTCCGTTATGTTCGCCAATGGGGCGATCGATCATCTGCTTAGGGTTCAAGCGGAAGGCCGGCCGCTTTGCGCACTTCGTTGGCCAGCCGGTGGAACTCGGCCTTCGATTCCTTGGAGGGCGCCGCAAACCAGGCTGCCGACAGGAAACGGATGATTTTTTCCGCGTCTTCTTTGCTCATCGAAACCTCCTCCTTTCTGCCGCCGGTCTTTCCTTCGGTATTCCACCAGCCTTCGCCGCCGTACGATTCGTTTAAATCAACGGTCGCTCCGGCCAACCTGACGTTGTTGGAATATTGGTAGATGTTCGCGTTTGCGCTTTTCTTGCCCCGGCTCCAAGCGTAAGTCTGCCAGAAGTGCCGGCAAGCGCCGCGACGAGCCATCTCCTCAATGACGGCATACGAGCCGTAAACGCCAATCTGGTAATCCGGAATCTGCGAAGCCGCAGCCTTCAAATAAGCTTCGATCGCGTTGTAGTCCCGCGGCTGCGCGTCGTAATCGACCGCGAAATAGATGGCGCTGCCCGCGGGCTGGCCGATGAGCTTCGCCTCCGCATTGGCGGCCGCGCCGTCGGCTCTGCCGTTCGCCGCTCCTCCCGCCGGGCGATTGGCTGTCGTCTCGAAAACGGACACCACCATCATGCCGGCGTTCGTGATCGCTTCCGCCTCGCTCCTTGTCAGCCGCTTCCAGGCGTAACCTGGCGGCACCAGATACCGCGCCGCGAAGGCGTAGCCGGCTGCGGCAATCGCTTTGGCCGTACCGGCGGTCAGCGGGATCGCGCAATCGATTCCTTTAGCCATCGGCTGTTGCCTCCCTTCGGGTTGCCGGTCTGAGCGATCCCGGCCGCCGACCGCATCTCGTTTGCCATAAACGCCCATTGCGCGCTGGGATTGTCGGCCACCGGTTGCCGCCCTCCTTTCGTTTACGTTTGTCCGCTTTTTTCGTCGCCCGATTCCTTGTTTGTTGTACCGTCCCGGTTTGCTCGTCCCTTTGGCGCTCGGATTTTCGGTAATCACCGGGTGTTCCGTCAGCTTCGCGTTCGTTTGTCAGAAACGTATCGGTGCTAACGAAAAAATCGCGGCATCGTCTTATGGTTGTCCTTATTTTATGCGGCTGATGCCTGAACGGAAACGGCGTTCGTCTGCGTAAGGAATCTGGGCGTGGCGTGTGAGCATAAGAGGTAAGCGGCGGCAAGGGCAGGCGGGCGAAAAGCGGACCAAGCGAGCGGTTTTGTTGGCTAAAATCCCATTTGTCCATACGAAAACAACCCGCTTTCACCACTCTTCGCCAAGGCCGGTCAAGTCACGCTTGGTTCGTGTCCTCAGCGGATTTTTCGGCCCCGACCGTCCCATTCTTCCTGCCGCTTGCTCCCGGCGGATGGAGCGCCTTGTTCTGCATCTGTCCGGCCGCCGCCGCGACCAGAAAACCGTTCGCCAGCGCGAGCGCGTACACCCGCCAATCCGTGTAGTGGTTATCGACCGCAAGCTGCGCCAGCAACAGCACCAGAAACGCGATCGCGACCGCATACAGGTCCGTCGGCAGCCATTTCAGGCAGCGGCTCACCGGCTCTTTCGTATACTGAACGATAAGAAACGTCAGCAAAGAAGCTCCCCCCATCGCGGAGAGAGCTTGCCACGTGAACAATTCGCCCGAGTCCATTTTTTAACCTCCCTGTCCGTCCAATCGGTCGAGCCGCTGAAGCGCCTGCTTCGCCGACTCTTCCACCCGCGTCACCCGCTCGGCCAAGGCGTCAAAGCGCTGCCCCTGCGCCCGCTGTTCGAGCCGAACATCGTCGACGCCCCGCTTGATGTACTCCATGTCCGCCCGAAGCACCGCGTCCTTGCTGGCCTCGGCCGCCGTGTCCTCCCGCAACATCCGGGATCTTCCCGACCACCCTAATACAATTCCGCTGATGGCTGCCGCGACGGAGATGACCGCCGCAATTCCCGTTACTTCCATCCCTCCCCCTCCTTCCAATCAAAAAAGCCCCGCTGAGCGGACTCCCGTTGTGTCATTCTGCCTGTTCGAGCGGCTGTCCGTCCGTGCCGAGACCGAGCGTTTCCAGCGCGTCTTTCACCGCCGGCCGAATCACTTCGGGAACTTGGTCGAATGTACGGCGTCCGGCTACGATCAATTTTGCGTAAACGACTGCAATGGCCACAGGATCATCTCCTCTCTATGAAATTAAAAAGAGCCGAAGCAGCGGCGGACTAAAGTCATGCCAAGTTCACGCTTGCTCGGCTCCCGTATTTTGTAGCGCCAAAACCATTTCGTACAGCTCGGCCATGGATTCCATGAGGGTGAGTTTGTCGGATTCGAGTTGGGACACTTGTTCCGACAGAGGTTTCTGGTACACAGGCTCGGCTTCCGGCTCGTTGGGGTCGGGGTAGGAGAATGCCAATTTCGGCTCATCTCCGCTCACGTCCACCCGGTAACCTTTGCAAGTAGCAAAATCTTGCGCGTACTGGCCGTATTCTAGTTGAAGCATGCCGACGGTTTCGGGGACTCGTTCGGCGAGCGACTTGTAAGCGGCGAAATCCTGTTCGACCGTCGTTTCGACCACGTCGCCGGAACGCTCGCCGGTGTCCAGGATGATGTTTCCGGTGGCGAGGTCGTAATAGATTCTGCGTCCGATTTGCATTTTTCAAGCCCTCCTTATGCCAATGCGTACCACTTGAAAGTTCTATTTGGATTGCTACCTGCTGGTAAACGAAAACCTCCAGATGACACATATCCATCTCTCGAATTGGCCTTAAGTACATATGCTGTAGTATTAAGCCAGTTGTAATAGTATATAAAGTGCATCACGTAGTCCGAATAAGTTCCATCCCCATTTTCCGAATATATCGACGCATAATGAGGATAAGTTCCTGTCTCAAATAAGAAAATGGCTGTTGGTTTGAAACCGATGCCGGATACTTGAACGTAACACATGCTTGAAACAAAATTGCCATCAATAGTATCAAAATTGAGTGTAGAGCTTGAACTCGTGGCAGTTCCAGAAGCAAATTTCCTAGTTACGGCTGTCCCAGCTACGCCGTAAATATTTGCGCCTGAAACGATATATTGCGGTGCTAGGTCGCCACATGCCGCTTGTAACTGGGCCGTTGTAACCCGGATTTCCCCGTCACCGGCCCCGCCTTTTTGATAGCCCCTTTCAGGGTATACTGCAAGGTCCCCGTTAGGCCATCTAGCCGTGCCGGTTGCGTTACGGATGCCGGTCAGATTAGGCATGTTCCCTGTGATCTTCTGCCCGTTTACGTAAGCCGTCTTTCCGGACAATATGTCCCCTGCGGCGGCGTTGGCGTCGCTTGTAAAAGTGCCAACAATACTATTCGATGAATCGCCATTAAACCGGCCTACAGCAACGCCAGCCTTTATGTTGCTTGGATTCAGGTTCGCGACATTCGCAGTTACAGAGCTTGAGCTATCATAATATCCCGGCGCGTTATATGCGTTCGGTACTGTCACAAGCCCCTGAGTAGAATCCTGCGGATGAACTTGCACTTTAACCGTTTCATACCCACACCATGCAGTAGTAGCGCCGGTCTTGTTAGGCATCGTTCCGGTGACAAGCCCGTTTTCCGTTCCGATGGTCTTCCCGGCCAATACATCCGCCGCCGTCGCTGTGCCGTACTCCCCCCCTTCACCCTGTAAAATAAAATTTGTGCCGTCGTAAACGAGCGTATAGACACCACTGGCCTTAAGGTTTCCAGCCGCTACATCGTTTCCATTTGCCTTCTTGATCGACTTGGCCCCGAGTCCGTTTACGTTGAGCGTCGCCGCTCCCGTGTTGGCCGTATGCACTTTAATTGTCACCCGCATACCCGATACAAGTGCGGTCGGCGCCGGGTTAAGCGTCAGCGTGTAGGCCGTTCCGGTTCCCGTCGTCGTGCCATAGCCGAGAGACGTGGATTTGACATCGTTTATAGCGTTTTGTACAAACGCCGTTGTCGCGATCTGGGTGTTGTTGGTCCCTGCTGCCGCTGTCGGCGCGGTTGGCGTACCTGTAAAGGCAGGAGATGCCAGCGGCGCTCTTGTCGTATCCGTCGGGTGCCGGTGATCTTCACGCGCATATGCCGTACTTGTGCCGACCGCGGCAGTGCCGTCCATGAGCGGCGTTGCCGTACCGGCGGTCGCACCGGCTGTGATTCCATCAAGTTTTGCCTTGTCCGCCGCGCTCATAAATCCCGCCGCCGACGCCGTCGCCACCGCATGCGCCGTACCGCCCGACCCGATATGCGCCGCTAAGTTCGATTGAACGGCGCTTACTTTTGCATCAGAACCTGCAGTTGTCTCAATTTCTGTCCACTGCTGCCATCCGCTAGTTGTATACCCGCGCATGAACGCTCTGTTGCTATTGTAGTGGAAGAAAATCTGCGATGGTCTACCCTCGCGAGCAATATGGAGGAGGGAACCGTCAGCGCTCACGTCCGCCGGAGTATTCAAAGTGGTTCCTACCTTGCAAGTATAAAAACTTGTAGGAGAGGTAGGAGAAAGATTAGCGTCAGCCAAAATAGGACACGATGTAGCACCGAGCCCAAATTGTGTAATGGTGTCTAAACGAGCGACATGCGATCCCAAAGTAGGGACACCTACGCTAAATGTTCCGTCAGCATTCCGGATCGGTATACGGTCTGCTACCGCTGATGACGTTGCTCCGTGTACGGCTGTCGCATCCATATGCGCTTTCGCCGCCTCAAGCGTCGTCGCAGGGGCCGTGCGCCAACTGCTTTTGCCCGTGATCGCCTTGATCATGTAGCCAAGCCAGCCGAACAGGCTGGTCAGCGTACCGCTGTCGCCGGCAGGTGCTGTCGTATCCGTAATCGTCCGGTTTCCGATGACGGCATCCGTAGCCGAGCCCGCTCCGGCGACAAGCTCGAAGGTCAAAGCCGTCGTCCCGAGCGTGATGGGTCCGGTGTTGGACAAGCGCCATTGCTTTTTCCCGTTGGACGAGCCTTCCTTGACATACACCAAAAGACCGCTGGCCAATTTGCCGGATACATCGGCATCGGTTGCCCGGGTCCAGGGACCTTCCGCTGCCGTATAAATGCCGTTTTGACTGCCCGTCGTCTGGTTTTTGACCAGCACCCGGTCGCCCGCGGCAAGCGCGACGCCGTCAATCGTTTGCAGCCCCGAAAGCGTGATATTCGCGGTCGTGGCCGCCCGAACGTCGGCATTGACCGCCTTTAACCCGAGCGCGGCGTCGATTTTGTCCCAGTTGTCGTTCAGCATCGTCTGGATATTAAACGTGTCGGCGCCGTCGGTCGCGGGGTTTTTCTTCAACAGATTCCATAACGATGTAAAGACCGGCATGATATCCCCCTCCTACCCATCCAAAAACGGCGCGAAGTCCGTTAGCGGATGGCTTTGAAGTTGATTGATCGTCATTTGATTCACTTCCGAGACGGTCAGATAACGATAGGCGTATTGAACTTCGAGATGAGCGGGCTTAACCTCTTCGATCGCCGCTTTCAAATCGTCGAGGTTGGGCGGCAAACCGACGCTGTCGACGAACTTGACCGTAAAACGGTACAAAGCGGGCTGCTGCGTCACCTCGATTTTGCCGTTGGCGTAGGACTCTCCGATGCTTTTCAGCAGTTCGACCGTCACCGTTCCGGTTCCCCGTATTTTGGAAATCAGGTAGCTTCTGCGCTGATCCAGGGGTTTGGACGCATCCGTTTCGATGCCGAACTCTTTTTCCCACACATCCAATCCCCAAGTCGCCGTCCCCACAAAAAACTGGTCCAAAATCTCGTCCAGCGCCCGCTGCAGCCGATCCAGCTCGGTTCCCTGGGCATCCGCAATCGCGCTCATGATCCGGGACGTGGCGTAATACCCCGGCAAATAGGTCATGATCCGCCGGCCGCTAGCACTCGTCACCCCATCAGACACGGACATTCACCGTCCCGGCGACGGCCACCTGGCCAAGCCCGATCTCGATGTTGCCCGTCCCCCCGTTCAGGGTAAGTTCGGATAGATCCACGATCTGCGGAATGTCCAGCAAAAACGCCGAAAGCCGCGAATACCGCACGACCGAATCGGCAAAAGCCAGCTCCCGCAAATAATCCCGCAAAGCCTGGACAATCGCGCTCTGGGCCTGGCCCAAAGTCGCTCCGGAGACCAGCGTCAGCTTCGCGCTGACGTTAATGGGGATTTCCTCGGCGGAAGCGACGGTGACGCTCGCTCCGATCGGCGCTTTGCCCGATCCGGCCGCGGGGTCGGGCGCGATATAGTTTTGCACCGCTGCCACGAGTTCGCTTGAAGCCGCCCGTTTTTCCTTGTCGATGATAAAAACCTTGACCGTTCCCGGCCCGTTCCACAAAGGCTGCACCTGCACGCCTCCAACCCCGTCCACCTCGAGCCCCCACTGCACGTAGTCCGCCTTGTTGCCGCTGGTTCCCGGACTCCGGACTTTGAGCATCAGCCGCTCGAGCAGCGAAGCGTCGCTTTCGGCCTCCGCTCCGCCGGTCGTGGCAGCCGGATTGGAAATGCCCGTCACGCCGGGAATGGACGAAACGGGAACGTTAATCGCGCCGGCCGCCACATTGCCCAAGCTGCCCGCCTCGACCGCCTTGATGCCGACGAGGGCCGTTCCTTGCGCGTTCAACACCGCCTCGGCCGTCGTTTCGAATTCAATCGAAGGCGTCCCGCTGACCGGGTCCGCGGAAGTGGCCACACGCGTCCCTGCGAGGACGGTTGTCCCCGGCTCGCCGCTGAATTGAACTTGGCCTTCCGCCGCTTTGGCGGGACGGCGCGTCACCCCGTGCTCCTCGCAGCGCAGATCGAGATAGCCGCCAAACGTCGTCGAGGCAAAGCCCCGCCTCAGCACCTCCTGCGCCCAATTCGCGGACATATATAGTTCATAAGCGGCAGGAGCCAGCGAATCCCAAATAAAAGACCCTTCGGACTTGTCCACATGGTCCGGCACCCGCGCCAGCATCCGCCGGCGAATCGCTTCCTCCGTCTGGTCCTGCAAAAAATCCGGCAAATCCGCCATACCGTCACCACGCTTTCCGTAATCGCGTCCTCGGCGTTCCGGGACGCATGAATGAGATGAATGAACGAAAAACCGCCCGCTCAGACGAACGGACGGTGAAGTTGAAGCAGGGATGCCGTTGCGGTTTCAACCCACGCTCCCGGCAAGGAGCGGCAATACGGCTCCCAAATCCATTAGCTTCAATCACACCGCATTCACCAGACTGCCTTGCAGCACGATCGAGTCGTCCCGCACGCTCCGCGCTTCGCAGGTGAAGAAGCATTGATCCCCCTGCCAGTCGAACGCGAAATTTCCAACCGACTCGGTTCGGGGGTCCGTCATCAGCGTTTCGGTTGTAATGCGCATAATTTCGCTCTCCACGGCGGAGCGCGACAGGCCGAGCCCGATCAGCGTTTCGAACTCCTGGCCGTAATTGCGCGAATAGACAAGGTAGCGGTACCGTTCGGTCTGCAGCGCCTTGCGGCACCACTCCAGCCACGCATCCGCCCCTTCCGCTTCGGCGATCCGGCCGGTAGGCGTCAGCACGAATTCCCCCGCTTCATAATCGAAGCGAACCCCGCTGCCGAACTTGACCTCGTTTTCCTCGGATTCCGCCGCCTCGACAGCCGCCTCTTCTTCCGGAAACAGATTAGCCACCCGCGCCCACCACCTTGCAGACGACGACGGCCTGGCTGCCGTTGTTCACCGGCACCGCCAGCACCCGGTCGCCCGCGCGCAAGCCTTCCTGCCAGTTGAGCCGCACTTCCTCCACTTCCGTCTCGTCAAAGTCAAAGCGGATCGGCTGCGACACACTCGCGCCGGGCAACGGCGTTCCGTCCGCCTGAACCGGCGTCGTCATCGTCCCCGTCAGCGAAAACTTCGGAACGTGCAGCTTCGCCAGCCAGTCCGCCACCAGATAGTCCGGGATGGCGTGATTAAACGAATCGAGCTTCAGCCCGCCCCCCGTAATCGTCCCCAGCTCGGCCGGCAAGCCCGACACCGCCTTGGAGGCGAGGCCGGCCATGCGGCTTTCGAGCGTGGACACGAGCTTTTTGAACGGATCAGACACAGAAGTCCCTCCTTACTTTCGGCTCCGTGGACAGCTCCAGCTCCATATGTCCCGGCGTGCCCAGCCGATGCTTGACGTAATGAACGATCAGGTCCATTCCGTTCAGCCGCACCTTGTCGCCCGCGCGGATCGTGTTGATGTCGGGAGCCGTGACCGAGAACGTTTCCTGCATGCCCATCAGCAAATTTTTGGCGGCTTTTTGCGCCTGGGCGACCGTTTCGACCGAAGCGTCCTGGAGCACCTTTTGCAGCGTGCCGTATTTGGCGGTCTCGCCTTTGACCACGGCCAGCACCGGAGACAGCTTGTCGTCCCCGCTTTGACAGCCCAGCACCTTCACCTGCGTGACCGCGCCTTCCAGCGTCCGGGTCTGGGCCACCGACTCGACCACCGCCAGCTCCCAAACTTCCGCATTGCCGCCGATTTTCACCAAAGACAGCCCTTCCGGCGTCATCCGGGCCCTGTACAGGTCCCCGCCTTTTTCCGCCGTCTCCTTCAAATCTCCCTGGATCATGGAAAAAATCGACTGGCTCCGCTTCATGCTCCGCGCAAGCGTAATCCGGGTGTCGGGAACGCTGCCGACCGGAATGCCCCATTCTTTGGCGTACAGCTTCAGGCGCTGCGATGCGGTCTGCCCGGCGGGCATGAGCCGCTCGTCCTCGGACTTGGCCAGGTAGATCGTCCGGTCGTAAACGGTGACGGTCATTCGCTTGGTTCCGCTGTTGAAGCTTGTGCATTCCCATACCATGCCGGGGTGGAGCAGGTATTTCATGCCCTTAGAGCCGTACGGGACGCCCGAAATCCGGATGGGTTGCCCGGGCGCGATCCCCGGAAAATCCGGCGTAACCGCCAGCTGAATGCTTGCCCGGTACGCGATCTCCTCCAGCGAATCTTCCAGCGTGATCTCTTCGATCAGGTCGCGAAGATAATATTTGTCGGCCAGCACCACCTCGTAGCTCATGGCATCACCAGCTTTTGCCCGGGAAAAATGCGGTTCGGATCGCTGCCGATCAGGGCTTTGTTTTTCTCGTAGATGGCGCTCCATTTGGAGCTGGAGCCCAGCTCCCGCTTCGCGATGCCCGACAGCGTGTCTCCCGCCGCGACCGTAACCACCTTCGGCACCGGTTTCGTGTCCGGGCGGGCGGCTTTGGCTGCCGAACCCGAGGTTCCCGAGGCGGCCGCCGCGGTGCGCACCTTCATCTCCCGCCAGGTCCGGAAGGTGACGTCGAACGAGATGTCGCCCGGCTCGCCCCCTCTGAACACGGACGTGTGAGCGGCGACGAACACCAGGACGTTGACCCCCGTATCCGTAATGAGGAGCCGCACGGGCTGCTTGCTGTTCATCCAGATCGTCAGCCTATTCATGGCGGTCCGGGGATCGGGAATATCCTGGTAACGGCAGTAGGAAGGATCATAGGTTTTGGGAAAAAAAGAAGAGAAGGCGATTTCCTTCACCTTCTCCTGCTGAGCCGCGTCCACTTCGCCGAGCGACAAAAGGTTGAACGTCTCGAATTGCTTGTCGCGCCGGATCGAAATCTCTTCCGGATTCACGGGGAAATGAAATTTCTCTCCGGAAGCGTCAATGAGATAAATGTCCATGCGCGCTCCCCTCTTTCAATGGACCGACCTGTATGTTAAACCCTGTTTTCCAGGGATTGTTGAATGGAAGCGGACAGCTTGGCGGTAATTTGCGCCGCTATGGCGTTGTAGTCCAGCTCTTGTTCCTTCACGGTCAACTGGACCGCGCCTGCCGCCACGCTGATGTTGATCGGAGCGGGCTGTTGAATGACCGGTCTCGCCCCCGCTGCCGCACCAGCCGCCGCAGCCGGTGCCATGCCGACCCCGAAGGCCGGGGAAGGCTGCGGAGCCAGACTCCGGGACCTGGGGGCAGGCAAAGCCGCCGGTTCGTTTTCTTTGCGGAAAAGACTCGCGAGCTTGCCGAACAATCCGGTGATCAAGTCGCCGGAAAGGCCTCCCGCCGCTCCCAACGCCAGCGCTCCGATTCCCGGCAAAGCCGCGCCGCCGGCCGCCCGGCCCGCCAAACTTCGGGCTGCCGTACCGACGGCGGCATTTCTTCCTTTGAACAGCCCGGCCGCCCCTTGGATCAGTCCGCCCACGGTCGCCGCCAAGGGCAATGGCGCCTGCTGGCCGCCTCTGCCAAACAGCCGGGTAAAGAGGTTGCTCCGCCTTGGGCCGGCCCGGTTCCGCACGAAGCCGCCAGGGGATGAGGCTTTTCCGCTTTCGTCAAGCCCGGGGGCCGTGGCCGTTTCCGAACGGCTGGGCAAAGGAATGACTTTGCTTTCGCTTTTTGCCGCCGCTCCCGTCTTTTTCTTCTTTTTGCCAAAGGACATAAATCCTTTGATTTTGTTCACGGCTCCGCCGATTTTTTCGCCGACCCATTCGCCGGCCGCGCTTCCGGCCATGCCCAACGCCGCGGTGCCGATACCGGGCAGCACGAACGATCCGATCGCTGACCCGATCGCCCCGCCGGCTATGCTCCCGACCGTACGGCCGATCGCCTTGTTTCGCTCTTTGCCCGGCCTGGTCGACGCAATGTCGGCCACATCCGCAATGACTCCGAGCGGGCGCGCAATTTTGCCGGCGGCTTTGAAGGCTCGCTTGGCCCATGACCCGACTCCGCCAATCGGCCCCGCCACGATGGCCGCTGAAGGCAGCTCGCGAGCCGGTCTGGCCGTTTCGGAAGCCCGTTTGGCGGCCGCCGTTCCCGGGAAAGCAACGACTTTGCCCGACGATTTGGGAACGTCCGAACCTGGGCCCGCGGCGGGTTTGGATGGCGGCAAACGCTTGATTTCGGCCGGGGTGTCGACCTCAGGGGGCTGCGGCAATCTCGTTTTTCCGGGCAGCCGTTTGATGTCGGGAAGCTCAGGCCCCTCGGGAAGCCGGGGAATTTCCGGCAGCCTCGGCTTTGCTGTCTGCGGCAGCGGAAAGCCGACGACATCCGGAAGCTTTTCCGCTTTGGGCACCGGCATGGCCTGCGCTTGCGCTTGTTTGGGATCGGGGCCCCGGACTTTGTCTTTGCATTTGCACTCGCAAATGCACTTGACGATGACGGAAGGCGGATTGGAAGGCGTATTGGAAGGCATGATGATTTGTTTCAGCAAGTCCTTCGCCGCGTCTTTTAAGGTTTCCTTAAAAAACTCCAACCCTTCTGTGAGGATGTCCTTCTTATCGCCATCCGGGCTGCCCTTACCGTCCGCGCCGCCGCCATCCTGCCTGCCGCCTGCTATCCGAACCGCCGCAACAAGGTCCAGCCTGGCCTTTACGTCCACGGCCACCTTGACCGTCGCTTCGATCACGGACTTTATCCGTTTCAGCACTTTTTCGTCCAATTCGATCTTGGCCTTCACGTCCAGCGCGGCCTTCACGGTCGTTTCGGCCATCGACTTGATGCGCTCAAGCGCTTTTATGTCCGCCTCGAACTTCGCCTTCAGCTTCACTTCACAGGACGCGCTTGCCAGCATGTCCAGCTTCTTGCGAATGTTGGCGATCGGGACGCACAGGCAGTCGCTCAGCGCAATGCCGATGCGGACCCGCTTGCGGCTCAGCGCGTCGAGGCGCCGAAAAAGGCGGTCCATCTTCGCGTCCACTTTATCGAACAAGGTCAGCGTGAGCTTGCCGAGCAGCTCCGTCCCTTTCCGGAGCTGCTCCGTCCGCTTCCGCAGCTGCTCCAAATACTTGTCCAGCGTGCGGAGCGAGCCCGCCGCCTTGGACATACCGCCGGCATCGATAACCATATCGATTCCGGCCCGTTTCTGTTCAGCGATCTCATCCACCTCCCTTCCGTCCGGAGGACGCCGCCTGCTCCGCTTCCAGTTCGAGCTCCATGCTCGCCATCAGGAACAGCTGCTCGCCGCGCGGCAGCCGCCAGAAGACGCCGGGGCGAAGGTGGTGCCGCACCCAAATCGCATGCAGCATGCCCGCGATCGCCCCGGTGCGGATCAGTTTTTTACGTCTTCCAGCTCAGTGTTGAAGCCGGACAGGTCAAGGACGACATCGCCGAGCGCGGACAGCTCGCCCGCGAGCAGGATGCGCTTGATGACCTCCTCCGCCGTGCTCGCCTGAAACTTCGCGAGTAGCTGCGGGTTGCCCCAGTTCGGGGAGACGGTGCTCGCCGCGATCAGCGAAACGTTGAACAGCTCCTCGTCCAGCCGTTCGATCGTCTGTCCCCGCTTCTCCTTGCGCTCCGTGCAGCGCTCGCGGATGCCGAACACCTGCTTGCCGGTCAGCCCGCGCAACTTCACCGGAATGCCGAGCCGCTCCAGCAGCACCGTCCGCTCCGGAAGCGTGTCGGTATCAAGCAGGCGCTGCAGCACCTGCTCTTCCGTCAACAACTCCATTTCCGTCGACATGTCTTCGTCCTCCTCGCGATCGTAACGTTATCGTCAGCTTGCGACAATCGGGTCGAGCAGCTCGTAGCCTTCGAAGGTGAAGGCCGTCTCCTCCGTGACTTCCTCGCCCGCCGTCCAGTTGGCGAGCTGGATTTTGTCGGCCACGCAGCCGATCAGCTTGATCCGCTCGAAGCCGTAGCTTTCCGGATCGGCCAGCTTGTTGATGATTTCGAATTTCGCAAAGCCGCGGCGGATCATATCGCTCGTTACCTTGAAGCCGCTCATCGTGCCGGTGCCTTTTTTGGCGCCGAGCTTGTGGACGGTCCACTCCGCCCCCGACAGCTTCAGCTCGCGCTTCTCGACTTCGACCGAAGCCTCCAGATGGTTGATGTTCGTCTGCCACACTCCGTCGATGAACACTTGCCCGTATGTGCCGAGAATGGCTCTGGTCGGATCCATCATGTTCCGTTATCCCCCTTATTGCACGACAAACGTGCCGAAAATTTGTTCCACCACGTCGGTGAGTTTCGCTTCCCACTTCAGGAAGACCTGATCGGGTTCCGGCGTAAACGCCGGATCGACGTAAACGTCGTAGCCCTCCGCCTCGATGACGCCGGCCTGGGCGAGCGTCTGCAAATACTGCTTGCACGCGCCGATCAGCGCGAGGCGGCCTTCTTCGGTGTTGTTCACCTTGCCGATGTAATGGTCCTCGGCCGTACGCTGCAGATCCGAATTGATCGTGTCGATGACGCGGATCGTCCGGATTTTTTTCCAGGCGTTGCTTTGATTTTCGCCGGGCGTCACCAGCGTGTTGATGCCGCGAAGCGCCTTGACCTGCCGTCCGTCGTGGATATGCAGGAAAACGCCGCCGCGAACGGCCTGCTCCTGCTCGGAACGGGTCCAGCGCCGGGTCACGTCCTCGAACGGAGCGGACGCATACGTCGTCGACTGGTTCAGGCTCTGGCCCGCGATCAGGCCGGCGACGTAAGCGGCCGTCTGGGCGGAGCTGTACTCCACGCCGGCCAGCTTCACGCCGGTGCCGACGTTGACGACGCCTTCGCTGTTGAAGCCCGCGCTGCGGGCGATGGCCTTGCTCACGGCGTCGGCCGCTTTGTCGTCCGCGGCGGAGCCGCCGACGACCAATACCGCGCCTGCGCCTTCCTCGCGGATGCGGGCAATCCAGGCCGCCGCGCTCGCAAGCAGCGCCGCGTCGGATACGCCGTCCAGCGCCACGGTGTTGAACGATTGCGTCTCGAATTCGGCAAATGCGGAAATATAGTCGCTGTTCGCAATGCCGGAAATCCCCGATTTGCCTCCGGTCAGAACCGCTCCGGTTACGCTGGCGAGCGTGCCGTTGCCGTCGTCCGTCTTCGTCGCGACGATCCACTTGTTGGCGGCGTCGCCGTTAATCGCCTCGACGGCCGCCTGCACCGAGCCGTCCGCGAACGTGAAGGTGCGAAGCAGCTTCGTGCCTTCGTACAGCTTCAGCTCCTTCATCCCGGCATCGGCCGCGCTTGTCTGCACCGTCACCCGGAACTTGTTGCCGCGCTCGCCGCTGTATTTGGCCTCGAGCTTCAGCACTTCCGCCGGCGTCGTCGCGTTGTCCGTAAGCGTGATCGAAGCCTTCGCGTCCGTGCCGTCCGTCAGCCGGTACGCGAGAAGCTTGCTGGCGCCGCCCAGCAGCGCGAACTTCAGCGTCGTATACGCCGTCGCGCCGCCGCTGTCGTCCGCCGAGAACGTCTCGATCGCCTCGTTTTCATTCGCAAGCTCCACGATCTGACGCACCGGACCCCAATGCGCCTTCACCGGGAGAATGACCGTCCCCCTCGCTCCTTGTCCGATCGCGGCCGTCGCCGCCGAACGAAACGCCATATAAAAGCCGGGCAACACCGGCAAATCCGTCGCACTCCAGTTGCCTCCCGCCATCTTACTTCACCTTCCTGTCCAAAAATTGATTGACGAAACGTTTTGCTTCCGCCACCGTCAGCTCTTCCTGGTCCACGCCGTGCAAAGCGCCCGCCAGAACCTCCGGCGGCACGCCGAACAGGACGGCGGAGCTTGCCGCGAGCTCCTCGCGGCCGTACTTGGCGGCCGAAGCCGCCGGTTTCTTCTCTGCCACAGAGCTTCACCTCATGACCTGGTTTCGTTGAAAAACACTTCCCGCATCAGCGGAGCGTCGGTTGCGAAATGCTCCCGCTTGACCCGGCGCGACAAGACGACCGCAAGCTGCCCGTCCCTGACGGGATCGGCGCCGAAGCTTACCTTGCTCTCCTCCACGGCAAGCCACCGCCGGTCCGCCTCGGCCAGCACGATCTTGCCGTCCAGCTTCAGGCTCGAGGCAAGCCGCGACGCCGCCTCCCGCTCCTCCTGGTCGGATCGGCCCGCCACGTGGCCGATCAGGCGCTTGCGGACGACCAGCGCCGCCGCGTTGCCCGCCCCTGCCTCCCAGCCGTCCAATCTCCACAGGACGGCGGGACGATCATAGGAGCTTGGCCATTCGTTGAGGCATACCTGCCAGGGCTGCCCGAGCTGAGCCGCCGTCCAGGCGGCGACCGCTTCCAGCCAAGGATCGCTCGGCGCCGTCTCGGCCATGGCGGCCGGTTGAACGGCGTCCACCGCGAACCTCAGAGTCCGCGAAAGCGTCTGCCGCTCCTCGTCCACGCGGTCCCGGCCGAACGAACCGATATACCGGCAGAAGAAGACATCCCCCGTATCCGGGTCCGTCAGCGACCGCTCGTCCAGCGACCGGATGACGGCTGCAGCCAGGCGGTCCACCGCGTCAAAGCCCGCCGTCCCGGCTTCGTGCAGTTCCACTTCGTAGCGCCGCCGAAACCCCGGAAACCCGCCGCTCCCGGTTTCTCTGCCCTGCCGAACGACCAGATAAGGCTTGCCGATCGAGGCGTAGTCCTCATGGGGTTCGAGCACCCGCCCGCCGATGTCGGGAATGTCAGCGGACAAGCGCTGACGGATTGCGTGTCTCATGACGAACTGCCACATCCTTTGCCGCCATCTTCGCTAAGCCTCCTACGCTTCGTTTTTGGGAGGGGAACATTTGTTCGCTCCTCTCGTCTATAGGTGGCAATCGTACGACATCATCCTACGAGAAAAACCGAGCCGCCGACGTTCGCCGCGATTTTCCGCTGCGCTCTGAGCACGTAGGTCGATACGCTGGACTTGCTGATGCCCAGAAGAGCGGCGATTTCCGCGTAGGAATAGCACTGGGCATGGGCCAGCACGTAGCATTCGCGCTCCCGCTCGGTAAGCCCCCGAAGCGCGGCTTCGATCCGGCGCCGGCGTTCCTCCCCGCCTTCATCGGCGACTTCTTCCTGACGGCAAACCGGAGCAACGGCAGGCAAACGGGACGGATCGGTCAAAATCTCCCGCTGCACGCCCGAACGCCGTTCGATTCCCCTCCGGTTGCCCGGACGCCTGCCCGTCTCCAGCCATTCGATGACGTAACTGCAGCTGTCGATCATTTCGAGCACCAGCTTGCGCTGCCGTTCCAATTCGAGCCATCTGTCCATTTGACCGGCCGAACGGACCGGCTCCAGGGCCGCGATTTCCCGCGTCAGCCGGTCGGCCGCAAGCAGCAAGCCTCTTCTCGTTTTCCGGTAATTGTCGGCCGTCGCTTTTCCCAAATCGATCGTTTTGCCGCAGCGTTTCGCTTCCTTCTCCATTTCCTTCGCCTCGCTCCCTCCGCTTTTTTTGCCAAATTGGCAAACCAACCATATTCCAAAACCATCACGACCGAATAAACATCGTTCCCAGACAATTCCATAATGAGAACGTGTGTTCGATTATAGTTTGCCAATTAGGTAAATGTCAATCTATTTCTGCTATTTGAAATTTATTGTTTTGCCAAAAAGGAAAATGTGATAAAATGGAATCACCTTAATCCCGAAAGAAGGAAGATGTTCATGACGCTGGGCAAGCGCCTTCGCGAACGCAGAGAGAGCATGGGCAAGACGCAGATCGACGCGGCCAGGGACCTTGGCATCAGCAACGTGCAGCTCTCCCGTTACGAATCCGACGCCCGCAAGCCCGAACCCGGGATGCTGATCCGATTCGCGGAATATTACCGCACGACGGTCGATTATTTGCTCGGACGGACCGACGAGGCGGACCCGGGCACGTCCGAAGCGTTCGAGGAATTTATCCGGAACCCGGAACACGGCGTTTTTTTCAAAGATTATTTGGAAGCCCCGGAGGAGCGGAAAGCGGAGATGCTCCGATTTTGGGCGTTCATTCGCGAGAAGGAGAAAGGCCGCAAGCCGGGAGACCGGCAAGGGGAATAAGGCGTCCGGGAGGCATGAGCAGGCGGCGGAAGCGGGCCTTTCGCGGGAAACGAACAGGCAGTAGAGGCGAGCCGAGCCGCCGAAACGAGGACGCAAGCGCAGGAAAGATCAAAAAACGCAAAATAACAGGCCCATCTGGGCCCTTATTTATCCCGAAAAAACGAACATACATTCCCGTATTTCAATGAGGTGCTCGCATGCTTCGATATTATCGCCCGACTCCATTCGAACAGTGGATTGAAAATCTGTGGCGCAAAGCCGGCATTCTGACGCCGGGACAATTGACGATCGACGAGGTCGCCTCCCGCCTCAACGTGTGGGTTCACTATCTGGACGTGACGAGCCGAGCGCTCGAATGGATGGGCATGCGGACCATCCTGATCGACAAGCGGCTCGGCCGCGCCGAGCAGTGGGCGGATTTTCTCCACGAGCTGTGCCATATCCTGCGCCACGCCGGCAATCAGACGCTGATGCCCCGATCGTTCCTCGAGCACCAGGAAGCGGAAGCGAACCGGTTTACGCTGTACGCTTCCATGCCGTATTACATGCTGAAGGACATGCCCTTGCCCGAGCGGAAAAACGAAGCCGTCGCCTACATCGCTTCGCGGTTCGGCGTCACCTTCGCGATGGCAAGCCGCAGGCTCGAGCAGATCCAGCGGCGGACGTTCGAAGCGATTCTGTGGGAGGAGTTCGAGCGGCACGAGAAGCTGCAAGCCGGCCGCGGCTGCCTGGTCGGCGATTGGGCATAGACATGAGGTTCGCCGTCCCTTTCGCGGGGAGCCGGCCCGGGCCGGAAACGCCGGAACTTGGCGGCGTCCGTGCCGGTCCGGGCGGATCTTTTTCGTTCTCACGATTAGTATGCCGAAACCCCGATTTTGTCGATGATCTCCTTGATAAACGCCGGCTCGTCCTGCGGGCCGCGGGACGTGATCAGATTGCCGTCCACGACGACCTCCCGGTCGACGAACGTCCCGCCCGCCGCTTCGATCTCGCCCCGGATGCCAGGGTAGCCGGTCAGCGTTTTGCCTTTGAGCAGACCCGCACTCGCCAGCACCTGAGGGCCGTGGCAAATGGCGGCGATCGGGACGCCCTTGTCGTTGGCCCGCCTGACGAAGTCGAGCACCGCCTCGTCCTCGCGGAGCGCCGCCGGCGATTGCCCGCCGGGGATGACGATCGCCTCGTAATCGTCGGGATTCGCTTCTTTGGCCGCAAGATGGGAGCGGTAGGCGATCGTTCCCTTTTTCCCCTTCAACTCTTTGTTTTTTTCCAGACTGATAATGACGGCGTCGTTGCCGTTTTCGACAATCGCGTCATAAGGGCTGGCCATCTCGGAATCTTCGTAACCGTCCGCGAGCAGGAAGGCGACTTTGCGGAGACTTTGCTTCATGCTGTTCACTTCCTTTTGCCGTTTGCGGTTATATTGCCCAGCGGACCGGCATACGAAACCAGATAAAACGCAATCGGCCGCAAGCCGCAAGTCTTCGCGAAAAAAGCTCCCCCCGCCTAAAGCGTGGAGAGCCTTCAAACCGTCCGCCCGCGCGTTTAAGTCCGGGCATTCTTCTGGCGAAGACGGTCGACGTAGATGGCCATCACGATGACGATGCCCTTGATGATCAGCTGCCAGTAATACGGCACGCTAAGCAGCGTTAGGCCGTTGCTGAGCACGCCCATGAACAAGGCGCCGAACAGGCTGCCGAAGATGGTGCCGACGCCGCCGCTCAGGCTCGTTCCGCCGAGGACGACGGCCGCAATGGCGTCCAGCTCGTACCCGGAGCCGACGTTCGGCTGGCCGGACAGCAGCCGGCCCGCGAGGATGATGCCCGCGATGCCCGCGCAGATGCCGCTGATCGTATAAACGCCGGTCATGCGCGGCACGACTTTGATGCCGGTCAGATGCGCCGCTTCCGGGTTGCCCCCGATCATGTAGACGTTGCGGCCGAACACGGTATATTTGAGCACGACGAAGAACACGGCATAGACCAGGATCATAATGATAATCGGAATTGGAACGGGACCGAGATAGCCCTGGCCCAGATTTTTAAACGTTGAGTTGGTGAGAATGAGCGGGTAGCCGCCCGTCACGACGTACGCGATGCCCCGCAAATACGTCATGCTTCCGAGCGTGACGATAATCGCGGGCAACCGTGATTTGGCGGTCAAAAAGCCGTTGATATAGCCGGCGACGCCGCCGACCGCGATGCCGATCAGAATGGCGGCTGGCGCCGGCAAATACTGCGTAAAGTAAACCCCGGTCACGCCCGAAAGCGCGACGATCGCCCCGACGGACAGATCGATGCCCCCGGTTAAAATCACGAAGGTCATGCCGGCGGCGAGAATCGCGTTAATCGCCGTCTGCCGCGTCATGTTCATCATATTGGACCAGGTAAGGAAGTTCTCGTCCAATACGGCGAACAAAACGCAGATGAAAATCACCACGACGAAGATGCCCATTTTGTCGAGCATGCCGCTCAAGCGAAGCGGCGAGCTCCGCTTCCCCGCCGCGCTCTCGATGGAAGTCGAATTGGCGCTCATGACACTTGCCCTCCTGTCGCGTGCAGCATGATCGTTTCCTGATTGATCGCGGAATCGCGAAGCTCGGCCACGAATCGGCCCTGCCGCATCACGTAAACCCGATCGGCGATGCTTAAGATTTCCGGAAGGTCGGACGACACGACCAGGATGCCGAGCCCGGAGGCGGCCATCTCCCGGATGATCGAATAGATTTCTTCCTTGGCCCCGACATCCACACCACGGGTCGGTTCGTCCAGCAGCAAGACGCGGGGGGCGATCGTCAGCCAGCGGGCGATGATCGCCTTCTGCTGGTTGCCGCCGCTCAGGTTGACAATCCGCGTGTTCAAGGAAGCCGTCTTGATCCCCAGCTTCTCGCGGTAGTCCCGCTCGAGCTTCTCCTTGGCGGACCGGCGGATAAATCCGGCCCTGCCGGCCTCGCCGAGCTTCAGCACGCTGATGTTTTCGCCGACGCCCAGTTGGAGGAACAGCGCCTGCTCCTTGCGGCTTTCCGGCACCAGCGCGATGCCGTGGCGAATCGCGTCGCGCGGGGAGCGCAGCGTTACGGGCTTTCCCGCAAGCCGGATTTCGCCCGCGGCAGCCCGGGTGACGCCGAACAGATTCAGCAGAAATTCGGAGCGGCCCGAGCCGACAAGCCCCGAGATGCCGACGATTTCGCCGGGATACAGGGTAAGCGAAGCGTCGGCGAACCGCTTGCCGTCGGATAAGCCGACGGTTTCCAGCAGCGGCGTTTCCGAAGTTCGCGCATAGGTCGTTTTGACGGTATTGAAAATGTGGGACACGTCCCGGCCGACCATCAGCCGGACCAGCTCTTGGGCGTCGGTGTCTTTCGTCGCCTTGGTCGCGATCCATTGCCCGTCGCGCAGCACGGTGCAGCGGTCCGAGATTTCGAAGATTTCCTCCATCCGGTGGGAAATGTAGACGATCGCCACGCCGCGGGCTTTCAGCATGCGGATCAGCGCAAACAGCCGTTCGATCTCCTTGCCGGTCAAGGTTGCGCTCGGCTCGTCCATAATGATGACGTCCGCCCGAATCGACAGCGCTCTCGCGATTTCCACAATCTGCTGCTGCGCGACGCTGAGCGTGGACACTTTACGCTTCGGATCGAGATCCGAGCCGATCGATTCAAGCAGCTCCTTGGCGCGGCTGTTTATCTCGTCCCAGCGGATGAAGCCGAACCGGCTGCGCGGCAGGTCGGTGCCCATCAGCACGTTCTCGGCGATCGACAGATTGGCGGCCAGCTTCAACTCCTGGTGGATGACGCTGATTCCGCTGTTTCTCGCCTGCTGGGGACTCTGCCACTGGACGATTTGGCCCCGGTATACGATCTCGCCTTCATCCGGCTTGTAGACCCCTCCGATAATCTTCATCAGCGTGGATTTGCCCGCGCCGTTCTCGCCGACAAGCGCATGAACTTCGCCTTTCCGCAGCTCGAAATGAACGTTGTCGAGCGATTTGACGCCCGGAAAAGACTTGGTAATCCCATTCAATTGAAGAACCGGCGCACTCTCCATGCTCTCCCTCCCTTCGCACCTTACCGAATCGTCAAGCGCAAGGGCGGCGCCGGGCCGCCCTCATTCGTTCCGCTCGCTTAGAACTCCGGCGTGAAGGAATCGAGCGTCTCCTTGGAGACGGAATCGACCGGAATCAGGACGGTGCGCTCCACTTTTTTTCCGGCCAGCAGGTCCTTGGCGAGCTCGATGGCTTTGACCACCTGCGCCTTCGGATGCTGCGCGGACGTCTGGGCGAACATGTCGTCGGTCTTGATCAGCTCGACCGCGTCCTTGGACCCGTCGACCGACACGAAGAAAAATTCATGGCGGTTGGCCGCCTTGGCCGCCAAGTACGCCCCGATCGACGTCGGATCGTTGACGCCGAACACCGCATCGATCGTGCCTTCCTTGTGGGAAGCGAGGATATTCTCGAACACTTTGTTGGCGTCGTCGCGGTTTTGCTTGCCGTTTTGGTCTTCGATGATCTTGATGTCGGGGTAATCCTTGATCGCCTCTTTGAACCCGGCTACCCGGTCGAAAATGGACGTAATCGGGTTGCCGTTAAGGAGAACGACGTTGCCTTTGCCGTTCAGGCGCTTGACCAGGTATTCGCCCGCGAGCTTGCCGGCCTGGAAGTTGTCCGACATGACGGTGGCGTTCACGCCCCCGTCCGCATCCACGTCCACCGCGATGATCGGGATGCCCGCTTCGACCGCCTGCTGCACGCCGCCCGCGATGCCTTTGGAATCGACCGCGTTGACGAGAATCAAATCGACTTTTTTCTGAATGAACGCTTCGATTTGCGCTTGCTGCTTCGCCAGGTCGAAGTCCGCGCCTTCGACGATCGCTTCGAAGCCTTCGGCCTTGGCCACTTCCTCGAGCGATTCCTTATAGGCGACAAAATAGGGATTGTCCAGCGTCATGACCGTCAAGGCCACCTTCTTGAGCTGTTTGCCGCCGCTGTCTCCTCCGCCGGAGGAGCCGGACGCTTCCGGCTTCGGCTCGTTTCCTCCGGAGCAAGCCGAAAATACGAGCGCCACCATCGCAACGGCCAAAAACCCTGCAAACCCTTTCATCTTTTTCAATCCAAACGCCTCCCCTGTTAGTCCGATTTCCACAGTTCCGGAGCGGACGCGACCGGTTTCGTCCACAAGGCGCCCGTCCTGTACGCTTCCAGATTGCTCCGGTCGACGATGACCGACGGGGTTTCCAAATAGGACTCGATGGCTTCTCCGGACAGCAGCCGGTGCATCTGCTCCATCGCCGTTTCCCCGATCTTGTCCGGAAAAGCCGCCAGCGTCGCGGTCAAGTTCCCTTTCTCGATCTCATCCATCGTGTTCGGATTGCCGTCGATGCCGATCGTGAACACTTCCTTGCCGGCGTTTCGCGCCGCAATCGACGCCCCGATCGCCATCTCGTCGTTCACGCCGAAGATGAGATCGATATCGGGATGAGCCCGCAGCGCCTCCGCGGCGATCGCGATGCTCCGGTCCCGAACCCAGTCCCCCGTCTGCTCGTCGACCACCCGGATTTCCGGGAACCGCTTCAGCGCGTCGTAAAATCCTTTGCTCCGCAGCGCGTCATGGTATCCGGGCACCCCGCGGATGACGAGCACTTCCCCCGATCCGTTCAGCAGCCTTCCGGCGTACTCTCCGACCGCGTAGCCGGCCTTGTACTGGTTGTAGCCGACGTATCCCGCGATTTCGCCGCTTTGCTGGGGCGTCAGACTGTTGAACACCACCATCGGAATGCCGGCTTTGTTCGCCTTCAGGATGGACGGCCCGAGCACCTTGTCGTCGATCGCCGCAAAGAGAATGCCGTCCACTTTCTTGGAGATGAAATTCTCGAAGATGGCCACTTGGCCGTTGAAGTCCGTTTCCGCGGGCGGAGCTTGCGCTTCCAGACTCCAGCCGTACTTTTCCCCGGCCTGCGACGCGCTTTGCGCCGCCTGGGAATAGAACGGGCTGGTCATCCCGGACGGCAGGTAGGCGATCGTCTTTTTCGGCTCCTCCGGCGTTTCCCTTGCCCCCGCGTCTTTGGAGAGCGGATGGCGCTGGGCCGCGCAAGCCGCAAGCAGAAGCGCCGTCAGCGCAATCAGCATCGCGGCTTGCGAGCGCGGACGTCTGGACGTGAACATGTTTCCCTTCCCCCCGTTATCGCTTTTGTCCTTGTGGCCGGCTGGCCGCGCGCTTTTCGCCTGTTGGATTCCCCGCCGCCCCGAAAGCGGTTTCCCGTTTCATTCTAAAGCGGTTCGCCAGGGAAACGAATACAGAATGAAAGCGCTTATCTTTGAAATTGCGTGCCGGCTTCAAGCGGAAAAAGCGGAATTTTAAACACTGGCGCGCACAATTTTCAAACCGTTCATCCGGCTACACCTTGCGGAACTGATTTTTGTACTCGGTCGGCGTCATCCCCGTATACTTGCGGAACAACTGGCTGAAATACCGGGCATCGGGAATGCCGACCTGCTCGGCCACCCGATAGCTCTTGCAATGCGGAATGCGGAGCAGCTTCTTGGCCTCCTCCATGCGGTATTCGTTCAGCCATTCCGTAAACGTCTTGCCGACGTTGCGCTTGATGAGCCGGCTGACGTAGTTCGCCGAAAGATGGACATGCTCGGCAAGCGCCATCAAGGAGGTGTCCGGATTGCGGAAATTCCGCTGGACGAACTGCTCCGCCTGGTGGATGATCTGGCGGTGATGGCTCGTCAGCCCTTTCCGGAAAGGCTCCATCATCAGCATCGCGATTTGGCGGACCCGCTCTTTGATCTCCGCCAGCGAGTCCATGGCCAGGACGGATTGGGCGTGCTTGTCCCACGCCTCGCGGTCCGATTCCGGAGGCAAAAACGCGGCGGCGTGGAGAATCCATTTGCACACCTCGAATTTAATCTCATACGGCCCGATCCGGTCCCTGACGAATTGCTCGAACCATTCGTCCAGCATCAGCGCCGCTTTCTCCTCTTCCGCCTGCCGAATGGCAGCGAGCAGCCGCTCGGCCCGGTCGCCTTCCGGCCTGCTTTGCGCCTTGTCCCCGCCGCCGTCCGCTTCCTCCCGCAACGGTTCGTATTCCCCGGCCGTCAGGATCGACTCGTTGCCGTAGTAGAACGTCTTCTCCAGCAGCTGAAGCGTCTCCGCATACTGCCGATGAAGCCGCTCCGTACCGCGGCAGACCGTACTGACCGCCACGGAAACGGACATGTCCAGCAACTGGCGGTGCCAAAACTGCATTTCCTCCGCCCATTCGATCGCCTGCCTGCGGAGCGCTTCTTCGTCCGCAAGCGCCACGACTGCGATCACTTTGTCCATGATGGACAGGCAGACCGGCGCGATTTCCAGCTTCAGCTTCCTTCGCAGCAGATCGACGCTCTGCTCCAGCGCGCCCGCATCCTGCGGGGTCCGTTCCAGTTTCAGCGCCATCACCGCATAATGCAGCCGGGGATCAAAGCGGGACGATCCCGGGACGTTCTTGTGCAAGAGCAGGGACAGCATCTCGAGCTCGGCCTCCTGCTCCGGCGCCCTCGGAGCCGGCTTCGGCTCTCTGCGCTCCGCCTCGATGCGCTGAATGCACTTGAGCACCGCCCGCACCACCGCGTTCGGATCGGTGGGCTTCACCAAATACTCGACCGCGCCGAGTTCGATCGCCCGCTGGGCGTATTCGAAATTGCGGTGGGCGGACAGGAAAATCACCTTGGACCGGACGCCCATCCGGTTCAGCATATCCATCAGCGCCAGCCCGTCCATGCCGGGCATGACGATATCCGAGATGAGAATGTCGGGGCGTATTCGCTCCATTTCCCGAACGGCCGCAACGGCCGTCTCCCACTCCCCGGCCAGCTCGCAATCGAGGCTTTGCCAGTCGATAATGGCCCTCAGCCCTTCCCTTACGAACGGTTGATCGTCCAGAATGCCCACTTTATACATGCACGTTCGCCTCCTGTCCCTCAAACGGAAGATGGATCGTAATGCTTGTCCCTTTGCCTTGGGCGCTCTTGAGAAGCATCGAGCCGGCGTCTCCGTACAGAACGCGCAGCCGGTGCGCGATGTTGACCAGACCGACGCCGTCGCTTGACGGGGCCGCCTGCGTCCCCGCGGATTCCAGATACGGCCGCTTCATCCGCTCGGCGATGCTGCGCCGGATTTCCTCAAGCCGCTCCTCCGGCATGCCCGATCCGTTATCCTCGATCCGGATGAGCAGCCGCTCGCCGGACACGACCGTCCGGATCGAGATTTCGCCGCGCTCGATATATTTAAAGCCGTGCTTGATCGCGTTCTCGACCAGAGGCTGCAGCAGCAGCTTCGGAATCCGGCAGCCGGCGGCACGCTCGTCCAGCGATTCGCGCAGCGTGATGCGGTTGCCGAACTTGCTGCTCATAATGTTGAAATAGTCCCGAATGTACGCGACCTCCTCTGCGATCGAGACCGTTTTCTCGTCGATCCGCATGTTCGCTTCCATCAGCCTCGACAGGCTTTGAACCAGCTCGCTGATTTCGCTCTGGCCCGCCATCAGCGCCTTCCAGTTGACCAGGTCGAGCGCGTTGAACAGAAAATGGGGATGGATCTGCGCTTGAAGCGCTTTCAATTCGGCTTCGCGGCGATAGATCGTTTCCATGTACACGTTTTTGATCAGCTCGTCGATCCGCTTGACCATGTGGTTGTATGACGTTTCCAAGAACGCGATTTCATTTTGCATCATCGGCACCTTCGACATGGCCAGATCGGCCGCCGCCACGCTGCGCATCCGCCGCGCCAGACGGTGAATCGGTTTGGAAATGGACATGGCCATGGCCAGCGAAGTGAGGAATCCGAGCGCGAGAATCAGGAGCGTCAACAAAATTTGATTTTTGCCATAATCGAGCACATAAGCGGAGAACGTCACCTTCGGCGATTGCAAAAACAGGTTCCAGTGCAGCACGGTGACCTGCCGTTCCACCTCGATATATCCGCGGCTGTCCGATTCCCCGCGCAGGGAACCGAGCGCCTCCGGGTTGGAGGACGACAGAATCACGCCCTTCTGATTCGTCAACTCATAGTGGATCGACTGCGTCAAATTATCCTCGCTCAGCACGTCCGTCAGAAATTTGCGGTTGATTTTGACTACGATCAGCGCCGTCGCCCTGCGCTTGGAATCCATCCAGATTTTCGACCCGTTGATCGTGTTGTTGGCTTTGTCGAATTCCACCCATTCCAGCTTCTGATTCAGGTTGTTAATGTAGAAGTAGGGGGATTTGAACACATCGTCGATCGCCCGCGAATGCGGACTGATCCATACGTCTCCGTTGTAAAAATAAAAGTCGACCGATTCGACGTACGGATTCAAAGAGACGAGCTGGTGCTCCTTGTCGGCGATATAGTTCAGGGCGGTTTGCCGGTCCTCGGCCCGGCTTTCGTTGTAATTGTCCAGCAGCTCGGTCAAATAGGCGTCGAACATCGCGCTCTGGATCGTCGTGTCGAGCTCGTCGATGCTCCGCCAGATTTTCAGGCTGATCAAATCGCCGATGTGGTTCAGGTAGTCCTCGGTCTTCATGTCCAGCGTCTCGCGCGACGTCAAGTAGGAAGCCGTATAAAAGCACCCGACCAAAAACGTCACGAGCAGGCAGTACAGAATCAGCAGCTTTTTGTAAAAGGTCATGTTTTTCCAGTTCCACAATCGTTTGCGCAAAAAAGGCATCCTTCTCCCCCCATTTCGCCGGCAACGCAAAAGCGCCCCATCCCGTGAGGAATGGAGCGTCTCGCTTGGGCGCTTTATTTGCGCGCCGTCCGCCGGACTTTGCCGCAGCGGCCGCGCTCAATCGTCAAACTCGATGACCGGCATTCTCTCGACCTTCGGGTCGGTAAAGATATCGAATTCGTCCCGGCTCGTGCTGGAAAACTCGGATACGATCGCTCCCTCCGGCCCTCCCTGAAACCAATGCTTCGTACCGGGCGGAATCGTGTACTGCTCGCCGGGCGTCAGCACGATTTCGTGAAACACGGTATAGTAGGCCTCGCTGCCGGGAGGCACCGCCGCTTGAACGGACGCCGCCGGTTCTCCCTCGACGTACAGAAACACTTTGCCCCAGCGGCAGCGGAACGTTTCCATCTTGCCCGGATCGCCGCCTACCGGAGGGTGCAGATGCTCCGGACACGTCTGATGCGGAAAGAGCGCCAGCTCCTTCGCGCAATACCGGTCGGTGTTGATGTAAGTGACAAGCTGCAGACCCTGCACGGCCAAGTTCCCCAATCCGAAATCCGCGACCTCTACCTTTTCCAGTTCCGATGGCGTCAGGGCGATGCCCGCCTTGCGAAACATCTCCGCCACCCTGTCCCGAGCTTCCCGCCATTCCGTTCCCCGCATCGGCATATCGCTCTCCTCTCTCCTTCGTTTAAACGCTTTCAAAAACGACCGGCAATCTGCATTGTACGCTTCTTTTCCTCCGTTTCCAAGTCTCGGCTTTCGGCTATCGTTCGTCATGCCTTCGATCGCGCCAGAATGCCGAAACGAATGGTGGATCGGTTAGTTCGAAGCGGACAAGGATATGTTTGAATCCAACAATAGCATAATAAAAACAAACATTGATGTCCAGCGTTTTCCGTTCTTGACGTTTGGATATACAAAAAACGACGACTGACCCCATCAACGAACAAGGATTTTCAAACGCTCTGGCGAGCTTGTGATGAGCCCAATTGGACGGATCTTTGGATGATGCCCCTAGCCAAGAATCGCGTTGTACCTGAAAAGAACACTTCCGCGCGGAGCTTCAGCATAGCCGTTATTGCGGGACTGAGCTAAAGCGGCATCATACCGCTTGGAAGAAAGTTCGTTCATCGCAACCGCGGCCATACAGCAGCCGATGAGCAACCGCAGCCTATGCGTCTATATCCCCATTGTGAAACTATATAGCAACTTGATAGCAACTCGGCTACGCGTATAGGCTGCGTGGCTACATTGGAAAAACCCAACCGAACACACCGTTCAGGCGCCGGAAGCCGGTCTATGTTGGATATATCCAGTCTTCTGGCCCGCAGAAGCCGAATCCGCAAGACTCTCGGGCCATTTCATTGGAAACAATCCAACATACGTGCCGGAAAGAGGCGAAAGGAGCTCATATCCTGCACAAACTCCAATATAGCCGCCCGGGGCCAAATGAGGTACTAGGAGGACTGCATGACGGTTGAGCGCCGCGGACGGGTGCAATGTAGGGTACTGGGCGGACTACATGACGGGTCAGCAGCGGGGCCGGGGGCAAAGTAGGGTACTGGGCGGACTACATGACGGTTGAGCGCCGCGGACGGGTGCAATGTAGGGTACTAGACGGACTACTTGGCGGGTCAGCAGCGGGGCTGGGGGCAATGTAGGGTACTGGGCGGACTACTTGGCGCTGCATACTGCCGCACGACCCCCGCCCAATCGCTCAGGCGGCTCACGCCGAACGGAATTCCTGTCGCGAACTGACCTTGACGCGCGGATGCCCCGTCTCTGCAAGCCGAACGGCCAAGCGGGCCGCCCGTTTGCCGGAAGGGACCCCAACGGTGACGGTTCCTGCCCCCCAACGCGCCCTTCAATCCGCCGCATAAAAAAAAGCCCGATGAAGCGATTCATCAGGCTTTCTCCGATTCCAAGCCGTTAAGCACGAGCCGGTACCGGATGTCGGCTTTGAGCGAGGCGGCTACCGAGCAATATTGGGAGGCGCCGAGCTCGATGGCCTTCCAAATGCGGTAATCCGGAATGTCTCCGTCCACCTTGAAGATCAAGTCGATGGACGTAAATCCCTTCGGCGCCTCCTCGCTGCGAATGCCGGCCGTCTCGATTTCGATCCGGCGGATCGACGGCAGGTACTTATCCAGGATCATCGTGACATCGATTCCGATGCAGCCCGCCAGGCCCGCAAGCAGCAACTCCATCGGGGTCGCTCCCTTGCCGTCTCCTCCGTAAGCCGGCGTTGCATCCATCTTCACGGGGGAACCGGAAGGCCCCACCGACTCAAAAACGCGTTTGCCTTGCCATACTGTCGTCACTTTCATTCATGAGTCCCGCTTTCGTCGTTGTAAAGGTGGCAGGCGACATACCGGTTCTCGGCAATCCGCCGCCACTTGGGTTGTATGCTGCCGCACTCCGGCCGGGCCAGCGGGCAGCGCGTATGAAACGCGCAGCCGGGCGGCGGATTGCGGGGGCTCGGCACTTCGCCGGAGAGCACGATCCGCTCCCGCCGTCTGGCAGGGTCCGCCTCGGGGATCGCCGAGATGAGCGCCTGGGTGTACGGATGAAGCGGCCGCTCGAACAGCTCCGGCGTCGGACCCGTTTCGACCATTTTGCCTAAATACATAACGCCCGTGCGATCGCTGATGTACCGGACGACCGACAGATCGTGCGAAACGAATAAGTACGTAAGCGCCAAGCGGCTTTGCAATTCTTGCATCAATTTCAGGATTTGCGCCTGTATCGACACGTCCAGAGCCGAAACCGGCTCGTCGAGTACGACGAATTTCGGCTCCAGAATAAGCGCCCGCGCGATTCCGACCCGCTGCCGCTGCCCGCCGGACAGCTCGTGCGGATAGCGAAGGGCGTGCTGCTTCGACAATCCGACGACCTCCAGCATCTGCTCGACCTTGGCGCGAAGGGCCTCGTCGGACAAGTCCAAATGGGTGCGAAGCGGCTCCTCCAGCGTGCGCCGTATGGTCCATCTCGGGTCCAGCGAACCGTAGGGATCTTGAAAAACGATCTGCATGTCGGTTTTCAATTTCCGCAGCTCTTCCGTGCCGATTCGCGTAATGTCCGTGCCCTCGAACCAAATGCTTCCCGCCGTCGGTTCGATGAGGCGGAGAATGGTTTTGCCGAGCGTCGTCTTGCCGGACCCGGACTCTCCGACGACGGCGAACGTTTCGCCTTTGCGAATCGTAAGGGAGACGCCGTCCAGCGCCTTGACTTCTCCGCCTCCCCGGCGGAACAGCCCTTTCTTGACGGGGTAGCTTTTTTTCAAATCCCGGACTTCAATCAACGCCGGCATTCGTCTCCCTCCCATACAGGTGGCATTTGCACCGGTGACCGTTCCCGAAGTCGACCGCGCCGGGCTCGTCCGTCACGCAAACGTCCATCTTGAACGGGCAGCGGTCGGCAAACCGGCATCCGGCCGGGTAATCCGCGGGGTGAGGAACCTGTCCGGCAATCGAGTACAATTGTTTCTCCTTTCCGGAGAACTGGGGAATCGATTTTAACAGCCCCATCGTATAGGGATGCTTAGGCTCGCGGAAAAGCCTGCCGACGTCTCCCTGCTCGACGATTTGCCCGGCATACATGACGGAGACTTTATCGCAGGTTTCGGCAACAACCCCGAGATCGTGGGTGATCAGGATAATGGCGGTTCCCCGCTCCCGCTGCAGCTTCCGCATCAGGTCCAGAATTTGCGCCTGAATCGTCACGTCCAGCGCGGTTGTCGGCTCGTCGGCAATCAGAATTTCCGGATTGCAGGCCATGGCGATTGCGATCATGACGCGCTGGCGCATGCCCCCGGAAAGCTGGTGCGGATAAGCGTTTGCGACCTGATCGGGCGCGGAAATCCCGACGTCGCCGAGCAGTTCGATCGCTTCCTTGCGCGCGGCCTTGCGGCTGATGCGGGCATGCCGGCGGATGGCTTCCGCGATTTGGCTGCCGACTTTGAAAACGGGATTGAGCGCCGTCATCGGCTCCTGAAAAATCATGGCGATCCGCTTGCCGCGCACGTTTCTCATTTCTTTTTCGGACAACCGGACCAGGCTTTCTCCTTGCAGGCGGATGTCGCCTTGCGCAATGGCGGCTTTGCCTTTGGGCAATAACCGCATGATGGACAAGGAGGTGACGCTTTTTCCGCTGCCGGACTCCCCTACGATGCCCAGCGTTTCTCCCTTTTCCAGCGAGAAGCTGATGCCGTCCACCACGCGGACGGGGCCGGAAGGGCCGGCAAATTCTACGGTCAGATTGTCGACGGACAGAAGCTTGGTCATCGTTGCCTCCCGTGCTCAGGTGGGAAACCCCCGAAGGGATTCGGGGGCCTTGTCTTGATCTTATTTATAGAGCGAAACGAACCGAATGATTTCATCCGGGTAGAAAATGTAACCCTTGACGTCCTTGCTGAAGCCGGCGATCAGATTGCTTTCGTACAGATACGCCCACGGAGCGTCGGCCGTAACGATTTTTTGGACTTCCTTGTAAAGCTCCGTCCGCTTGGCTTCGTCCGGTTCCACGTTGGCTTTGGCCAGCAGTTCGTCCACTTGCTTGTTCGAGTACCCCGTGTAGTTGGAGGCGCCTTTGCTGTCGAGCAAAAAGCCGTAGTGGTAGGACGGGTCGTTCACAAGCGAGGTATACTTGCCGAGGAAGGCGGCCGCCTGCTTGTTGTTGACCAGCTCGCGGTATTGGGCCGGCGCCACTTTCTTGATGTTCAACGTCACCCCGATTTTCTCCAGGTCGGCTTTCAGCAGAACCGCAATGTCCTCATAGTCTTGCGTAGAAGAATTGACCACCAGATCGAAGGTAAAGCCATTTTCGTACCCGGCTTCCTTCAGCAGCGACTTCGCTTTTTCCAGATCGAATTTATACGGGTTCCCCTCGGACGTGTGCGCCGGCGATTTGCTCGAGATCGAGCTGGTCATGGGGGAAGCCTGTCCGTACATGACGCTCTGGATCAGCTTCTGCTGGTCGATGGCGTAGTTGATCGCCTGGCGGACTTTCAACTGGTCGAACGGTTTGAATTTGGCGTTCATGCCCAGGTAGACGATCCGGTTTGTGGAATCCGATTGGATGACCACGTTGTCCTTTTGCTTCAGGCTCTCCACGTCTTTCGGAGGAATGTCGAGCGCGACGTCGACATCGCCCTTCTCCAGCATCAGCTCGCGGTTCGAAGCTTCCTTGACGTATTTCACGATCACTTTGTCAACCTTCGGCGCGCCCTTCCAGTAGTTCTTGTTCGCCACGAACACCGCTTCCGAAGCGGGGTCCCATTTCTCCAGGGAGAACGGGCCGGAACCGGCCGAGTGCCGCGTCAAATAATCGTCAGGTTGGCCTTTGGCGACGGACGGGTCCACGATGGAGAACGTGAAGGTGGCCAGATACTTCAGGAACAAATGGTTCGGCGCGTTCAGCTTGAACTCGACGGTTCTGTCGTCGATTTTGTTGACCGATTGGATGTTGGCGAGTTTGTACAGGCTACCGCCTTCACCTTTCGTCTGCACCCGTTCGAACGAATACAGCACCGCGTCGGCGTTCACCGGGTTGCCGCTTTGGAATTTCACGCCGTCCCGCAAGGTAAACGTGTAGGTTTTCAGATCGTCGGACACGGTCCATTTTTCGGCCAGGGAAGGCTCGATTTTGTCGGTGCGGCCAATCGTCTTGCCGTCCTTTTCTTCCGTTCCGCTTGTGACGAGCTGATCGTACAGCGCGAACGCGTAGGAAGCGGAGGTTAAATCGCCCGCCTCGTGCGGGTCCATCGTTTGCCCGGCGCCTTGCGAATACGCGATCGTAATCGTCTTCGCGCCGGCAGACTCAGCCGGCTGCGACGACTGCGCCCCGCTGTCGGAAGCGCTCGGGCTTGCGCCCGCGCCTTCTCTCGGATTTGCGCTTTTGGTGCAGCCGGCAAGCAGCAAGACGACCAATAACGTAGAGATGAAAACCAGCAGCTTTTGTCGTTTCATTTTTGTCCACTCCCAAACGATGAAGTATCTCTTCTATTTAGTGGAACGGCTGTGAGGGTCCAGTTCGTCCCGCAGCCCGTCCCCAAGCAGGAAAAATCCGAAAATGGTCGTGGCAATGGCCAATCCGGGAAAGACCGTCATCCACCATTCGCCCGACAGAATATAGTCCCGTCCGTACGAGATCATCGCGCCCCATTCCGCGGTCGGCGGCCTTACGCCAAGTCCGATAAAATTCAGGCTCGACGTGGTGAGGACGGCGGAACCGAGTCCGAGCGTAATCTGCACCAGCAAGGGACCGAAGGCGTTCGGCAGCACGTGATGGAGCAAAATCCAATGATGCCGGACGCCCAGCGCCCGGCTGGCTTCGATGTATTCCCGCTCCTTGATGACGACGGTCTGGCCGTACATGAGCCGGGCAAACTCCGGTATGGCGACGATCCCGACGGCCAGCAGCGCGCCCAAAAGCCCCGGTCCGATGGAGGCCGCAAGCGCCATGGCCAGAATCAGCGACGGAAACGCAAGCAGCGAATCCATGGCGCGCATGATGAGATTGCCGGTTTTTCCGCCGAAATAGCCTGCGACGGCGCCCAGCGGAATGCCGATGACGCAGGCGATGCCGACGGACACCATGCCCGTCCATACGGTGACCCGCGCTCCGTACAGGACGCGGCTGAATATGTCCCTTCCGAAATTGTCGGTGCCGAACCAATGCTCGGAATTGGGCGGCAGCAGCTTGTCCTCCGGATTCAGCTCATTCGGGTGGTAAGGCGCCAGCAGCGGCGCAAGCAGTGCCAGCAAGATCCAAACCGACACGATCGACAACCCGATGACTGTCAACCGGTTACGCAGCAATGTTCTCAGCTTAATCATAACGCACCCTCGGATCCAATACGCCGTACAGCAGCTCGACCAGAAGATTCACCGCGCCGTAGAGCACGGCGCTGATCAGCGTCATGGCCTGAATCGGCGCGTAGTCGGCGGAAAGAATCGATTCCGTAACGTAATTGCCGACCCCCGGCCACGCGAAGATCGTTTCGGTGATCACGGCTCCTCCGAGCAGATAGCCGAACTGCAGTCCGATCACCGTCAACGCGGGGATTAGGGAATTAATGAGACCGTGCTTGCAAATGACGGCCATTTCCGACAGCCCTTTGGCTTTTGCCGTCCTCATGAAATCCTGCTTGATGACTTCCAGCATGCTCGCCCTGATCATTTTCGTCACGATCGCGATCGTCCCCATGCTCAAACAAAAGGCCGGCATGAGCAGATGGAGCAGGGAATCCTTCAACGCGACCATATCCCAGCTCAGCAGGCTGTCCACCACATAAAGCCCCGTCACATGCGTCGGAGGATAAATGCCGTCGCTGATGCGGCCGACCGGAGCGGGCAACCAGCCGAGCTTCGAATAGAACAGCGCAATCAGCAGCAGCCCCAGCCAGAAGATCGGCACGGACGACCCGACAAACGATAGAAACCGCGCGATGTGGTCGAATACCGAGTTTTGCTTTGCGGCCCCCAAGATGCCGAGAGGCAGCGCGACGATCAGGGCAATGATCATGCTGGCCAGCGTAAGCTCAAGCGTGGCGGGAAACCGCGTGATGAAATCCGAGGCTACGGGATGACCCGTGTGCCAGGCGTATCCGAGGTCTCCCCTCGCCAATTGCTTCAGATATTCCCATAGCTGCACCAGCAGCGGCTGGTCGAACCCGTACTGGGCGCGAACTTTGTCCACGAACTCCGGCAACGCCTGCTCGCCCGTTATCATCAGGGCTGGATCGCCCGGCAGCACCCTGGTCAAGATGAATGTGATCACGATGATCCCGGCCAAGCTCGGCACCATCATCGCGATACGCCGGATCGCGTATGCCAGCAACTCCCTTCATCCTCCTTAACTCGTACCATGAGGCGGCTAAATGCCCAGCAAGCCGAAAAACTCGAACCGGACCGCCTCTGCCGCCAATTGTTCAGGCGTAAGATTCGCCAAATCGGAATCCGGAGGAACGGGGCCGAACAGCCATCTGGCGACAATCCCTTCGATCAGGCTCATCAGGAGCGCCGCCCGCACGTGCAGATCCATCGATTCCGGCAGCATGCCGAACTCGATGGCCCTTTGGATATTGCGCCTGAACGCTTCCTCCATGGCAACGCGCGCCTCCCTGAAGGCTTGGCGGATCGCCTCGTCCTCGCCGCGCTCGGTCAGCAGCAGTTCCATAAAATAACGGTTGTCGCGGGCGAACCGGAAAATGTCGGCCAGCAGCCGCTGAGAGCCCTGAACCATCTCCTGCACGGTCCCGGGCTCGGTCCGATAGCCTTTGCCGATGACCTGAAGCAAGCGTTCCTTCCCGGATTGGATAATTTCGAGCGCAATCGATTCTTTGCTTTTGAAATACCAGTAAAACGTTCCTTGCGCCACGCCGGCCTGGGCCACAATATCGGAAATCTTCGTTTTGTGATAACCGTATTTGGCGAACCGTTCCACCGCAATCGCCAGCAGTTGCTCCCTGCGCAAATCCCGCTGCGTTGCTTGTTGATCAGAGGCGATAACTACCCCTCCCTCCAGATTGACTGGTCAGTCAGTATTGATATTTTATCGGGTTACTCGGATTTTGTCAACGATTCTTTCTGGTCAAAACGGAAACGCTCCTCCTCTTGTCCGGACCGGACAGAGAGGCGAGGAGCGCATTGAACCCGTTATTCCGGCATCCATCGGATCGATCAGGACAAGGCTACCGCACCCGGGGAGGCGGGCTCACTCATCGTGAAACGCTGCGTCAAGCGTCCGCAGATCGGGATCGTCGATGTCCCAGCCGACGCCGCCTACGTTTTCCTCCACCTGTGCGGCCGTCTTGGCCCCTGCGATAATGGAAGTGACCGCGGGATTCGCCGCCAGCCAGCGCAAGGCGACCTGCCCGGGCGTTTTTCCGTACTTGGCTGCGATTTCTTTCAGACGCTCCACCTTCCGAAGGGCGGCTTCGAACCGTTCTTTCTGAAAGAGCGGATTCAATTGAATGCGAACGTCGTCGTCGGGCAGAACCGAGTCCTTCGAAAACTTCCCGGTCAAAAGCCCTTGAGCGAGCGGACTGTACGGAATGAAGCCGATCCCGCTCGCGGCGGCGTAAGGAAGCTCCGCCTGCTCCGCCTTCCGCTGAAGCAGGTTATATGGAGACTGAAGAGAGACGATCGGCGCGATCGCCTGCGCTTCCCTTAGCTGTTCGACCGAGAAATTGGACACGCCGATATGGCGGATCTTCCCCTCCTGGACAAGATCCTTCAGCGCGCCGATCGTTTCGGCGATCGGCACTTTTCCGGTCGGGTCCGGCCAGTGCACCTGGTACAGATCGATGTAGTCCGTTCCGAGCCGCTTCAGGCTTTCGTCCACTTCGCGGCGCGCGCCCGCGGCGGATACGTCGTTATGGATTCCGTTCGCATCCCAGACCAATCCGAATTTGGTCGCGATGATCACCTGTTTTCGAAACGGCTTCAGCACCCGGCCCAGCAGGCGCTCCGATTCGCCAAAGCCGTATACGGGGGCGGTATCGAAGAAGTTGACCCCCTCTTCGTAGGCGCGGATGATCGCCTCTTCCAGCTCGCTTTCGGTGACGCGGCCCCATCCCACTTTGCCTGCGGCCCAAGCGCCGAAGCCGATCACCGATACCTCAAGACCGCTGCTTCCCAGCTTTCTTTTCTCCATCCGAAATCCTCCTCCTTTATCGATGCGCCGGATCTCTTCTCAAAAACGAAAAGGCCAGCGCCAATACCAAAATGCCGCCTTTGACGATGTCCTGCGCGAAATAAGGCACGTTCATCATCGTCAGCCCGTTCAGCAGCACGCCGATCAGAATCGATCCGAGCAGCGTGCCGACGACGCTCGGCCGCTTCTCCCCGAACAAGGCGTACCCGATATAAGCCGACGCGACCGCATCCATCAGCAGCGGGGCTCCCGCGGACACCTGTCCCGTGCCGATCCGGCTGGCGAGCAAAATCCCGCCCAGGGCCGCAAACAAGCCGCTCACGACATACGCGAACACCCGATAGCCGGACACCGAAATGCCGAACAGATTGGCCGCTTCCGGATTGCCTCCGACCATATACATGCGCCGGCCGAACGTGGTGAATTCGAGAAACAGATAGGAGATCAAGACGAACGCCAGCATCAACAGGACCGGCATCGGCACGCCGAACAGCTCCCCCTGGCCGATGAATTTAAAGGAAGGAATGAAGCGCCCGGTTTGTTCCCCGACGGAAGACGGCATCCCTTCGTAAATCGAATAGCCTTTCGAATAGGTGAGCTGGATCCCGTTGACCATGTACATGACCGCCAGCGTGGCGAGCAGATCCGGAAGCTTGAGTTTGACGATGAGCAGCGCATTGAGCAGCCCCACGAAGACGCCGCACAGCAACGGGATCAGCAAGGCCACGAGCAGCTCCTGCCGGTGCAGCACCAGGGCGGAGGCTGCGGCGATCGTCGCCAGGCTGGTCGTGGAGCCGACAGACACGTCGAAGCCGTCGACCACCAGACTGAACGTCACGCCCAGCGCAAGAAACGTCACAATCGAAATGGATCGTAAAATATCGCTTAAATTGCTGTACGTAAAAAAGTGCTCGTTCACGACGGAAAAATAAGCGATAACGCCGACAATCGTAATCACGGCGCCGTAGCGGAACAACCATTCCGGCACCGTTTTTGTCGCCGGCAACCGTTCTTTTGACCGGACTTCAATTGCCTCCACTCGGCTGTTCTCCCCTTTCCGCAACCGATAACAGCATCTCCGCCGTTGCCTTGTCGGAGGACATCCATGCGACGATCCGCCGCCGGGACAGGACAAAGATCCGGTCGGCGATGCGCAGCGCATCATCCGGCTCGGCCGTCAAATACAAGATCGAAGCCCCCTGGTCCGCCAAGGATTCGATCATTCGAAAGATCGTCTCCTTGGCGGCCACGTCGATGCCTTTCATCGGCTCGTCGAAAATGGCCAGCACCGGCTTGCGCGCAAACCACTTCGCGATCGCCACCTTCTGCTGGTTCCCGCCGCTGAGCGCGCCCGCTTTGTAAGAAGGGATCGCCGGCGATATGGCGAACGCGCCGATCAGTTCCCGGGCGTAGGCGATTTCCCTGGATTTGAAGATCCAGCCCCGGAAAGAAAGCGCCAAGTGCGTCCGGATATCGTACCGTTTCCAAATCCCCTGCTTTCCTCTCTCTTCGGGAACGAACGCAAGCCCCTGACGGGCGGCCCCGCGCGTTCCCCGGATCAGGCGCTCGTTGCCGCAGATCAAGGCGCGGTAGGGCTTCGAGGCTCCGAACAGCGCGCGCGCAAGACGGGTTTTTCCGCTGCCCAGCAGGCCGAAGCCGACCACGATTTCCCCCGGCTTGAGCCCCAAGCCGATGCCGGGGGCATCGGGATCGAGCGGGAGGCCGCGAACCGCGAATTGCTCCGGACCTTCAAACTCCTTGTACGGCCGGCGCCGAATCGACGCTTCCCCTCCGGTCATCGCGGCCACCACCTCTTCCAGCGTAGTCTGGCCGGTCTTTCGCTCCAGGACCAGCTTGCCGCCGCGAAGAACGCTGATCCGATCGGACAAAGCGAAGATCTCGTTCATCCGGTGGGAAACGAACACGATCCCGATGCCCTGCCGCTTGAGCTCTTCGATCAGCTGGCCGAACCGCTCCGCCTCTTTCCGGTCGAACGAGGCCGTCGGCTCGTCCAGCAGCAAGTACTTTGCCTGTCCCGCCACGGCCCGTACGATCGAAAGCATTTGCTTCTCGTAAATGGACAGCGAAGCCACCGGCCGGTTGACGTTCCAGTCCAGTCCGAAGCGCCGCAGCATCTCCCGGGCCCTGAGACGGTTAGTCCGCCGGGAGAAACCGATTCGGCGCTCATCCTTGAGCAGGCCGACCGTCAGATTCTCGTGCACCGTAAGCGCCGGAACCAGTCCGCGGTCGACCTCCTGCGTCAAAAAGACGATTCCCGCCGCCGCGGCTTCCTTCGGGGGTCGTAACGCAACGGGACGACGGTCGATCTCGACCGTCCCCCCCTGTGGAATATACACCCCGGCGGCCAGATGGAGCAGGGTGCTTTTTCCCGCTCCGTTCATGCCCAGCAGGGCATGCACTTCGCCCGGCGCGACCGCGAACGTAACCCGGTCCAGCACCTTTTGGGCGCCGAATCCATGCTCGATAGACCGAAGAACAAGCGTCATTTTTGAGCCCTCTTCGCAAGTTCCTCCATCCACGGCGATTTGGCCGTATCGGAGCTGCCCCAGCCCGGCACGTACTTGCCGAGATCGGCAAACGAGATTTTTTCTTTAGGCAACGCGGATTTCAGGATCAAATGGGGCTCGATCGACACGCTGTCCGGAACCGTTTCCCCGGCAACCTTCTGATAGACGAGCCGGGTTTAGATCTGGCCGATGTCCGTCGGATTCGTGGCGGACGCCGCGACCCACGGACTGTCCTCCGCCTGAAACAGCGGCAAGTCTTCTTCCGTCAGGTCGATGCCGTATATTTTGATGTCGGTGCGCCCCGATTGCTTGATCGCCTGGTATGCGCCGCGGGTGAATTCGTTCCATGTGGTGTAAATCGCCTGCAGCTGCCCCGGTTCCGGATATTTCTTGAGCCAAGCGTCGACTTGGGCCTGCGTGTCCAGCGCCGTATTGGCGGTTACGCTTCCCGCGCGGACAACCTCTTTGATGTTCGGATACCGCTTCTTGAACGCTTCGATCATGACTTCGCGGCGCTCCATCGGCAGGTAGCCGGCGACCCACAGGATACCGATGTTGCCCTTTCCGTTCAGGTCGGTCGCGAGCTGCTTCAAGGACTGCCAGCCCAGCAAATAGTCGTCCTGATCGATGGAAGTAACGCCGGGGAGGGTTAAGTCGCTGTCGTAGGCGACGACGGGAATGCCCGCTTCCAGCGCCTTCTGCACGACGGGGGCGAGCGCCTGGGCCGTCCCGTTGTTGATCAGGATCGCGTCCACTTTCTCGTTGACGGCCGCCTCCACGTTGGAAGCCATTTTGGCCAAGTCGTTGTTCGAATCGAATATTTTGAACTCGCCGCCGAAAGCTGCGACCTGGTCTTTAATCCCCTGGCTGTATTGGGCGAAAAAGGAACCCGTCGTAATCCGGGTGACGAGCGCGATTTTCAACGGCTTCTGCAGCTTTTCCGGAAGCGCCGCCGATGGCGTGTCGGCCGCGCTGCTCTCCGTTGCCGCCTCTGCCGACGGGGCGGATGAAGCGGATGGCGACGGCGAGGGCGATACGGTCGAAGAGGCGGGCGGGGAGGATGACTCCGCCGCGTTCTGTTCGTTGGTGCAGGCGGCTAAAAGAAGAAATACGGCCGTAAGAAACCAAGCTAACGTCTTTTTCATGGAAATCGTACACTCCCTATATGGTTATGAAATCGAAATGCCGGTTCATAGAAAGACTTGTCGTTGCCGCTTCTCACCTCCCGAATCCAAAAAAATAAAAAACTCCACATCGCCATTCCCGATGAGAATGGCGGTTGTGGAGCTGCTGGTGGACCAGTAAGCCGGTATTCAATTGGCGATAATTCCGATGTCCTAAAACTATTTTCATAGTATAGAATGCTCTTTCGACTTGTCAAGACAAATTTCTTATTATTCCGACTTGACTACTATATATTAAAGGATTATACTTTTTTCAAATCGAACGGCATTCCAAAAGGAGGAAACCCGCCATGGCCAAGAAACGAATCGATCACGTCGGTGTCATTGTCAAAGATTTGGATACGACGATCCGGTTCTACACCGAAATCGTAGGGCTTCAGGTCAAAGCCCGGTTCACCCACACGAACGGCGTGCTGCAGCTCGCTTTTCTGGGCTTCGAGGGCTCGGACGAAACCGAAATCGAGCTGATCCAAGGGTATAACGACCAACTGCCGGCGGAAGGCAAAGTGCACCACTTCGCGGTCAACGTGCCCGATATCGAGGCGGAGTACGAAAGGCTGAAGAAGCTGAACATTCCTTTTGTCGAAGGCCACGATCAAATCACGACGCTGCCGAACGGCCACAAGTACTTCTTCATTTACGGACCGGAAAACGAATGGATCGAGTTTTTCCAAAGGTAAGCCGCCGGGCAGGGGTTGCCCGAACGGCGCAAACGGGACGAAGCAGAGTCCGTATCTGCTTCGTCCCGTTTTCAGTTGGTTCTGATGTTCACATGATAGAGAGTTCCGCCGTGAAGCCCTTCGGCTTCATTCCGGCGTACTCCTCGTACCGTTCTCTTACGCTTCCGCTGCTCGCGTCGCCTTGATGGATGTATATCCGGTGCTTCATGGCCAGCGTGTCCCCTTCCTTCAACCGTTTTCCCCCGCAGAAATGGAAATTGGCAGGCCGTCACTTCTGCTCGCCGCTGATGGAAATTTCATTGCTGCCGAAGGCGGCGATCGCGTTTTTCTTCGGATAGAAGCGCGGGGCATGCGCGAGGATCCCGTCCCGGGTAAAGAACGGGCTGTCCGGGCGAAGCGGCAGCTCGACCGTCGCTCCCGTCGCGGCCGACTCGTAAATCGCATTGATGATTTCCAGCGTTTTTCTGCCTTCATGGCCCGTTACCAGCACCCGGCCGGTGCCGCTTTCGATCGCGGTCAGCACGTCGTCGATTTGCCCTTTGTGGCCGACATGCCGCAGCGGCGGAATGCCGCTGGCGAACGCTTCGATCTCGCGCTCCAGCTCCGCATGCACGACCGGGAAGCCGTTCTCCTGCGCAAGCGATGCCGTCGCCCGCCACGGCATGGAGACCCGCGCTTTCTCGCCTTGAAAGACCAATTGCTGCTCCTGGCCGTGATGCACGACCGAGCTCGTCACTTGCGCAATCGCCCGGGGGTAGGACAGGATGGCGACGGACAAGTCTTCCACCTCGGCATTGTCGTGCGCCGTATTGCGCATGACGGCCGTCACCTGATCCGGCATGCCCATCATCCATTGAAACAGATCGATATGATGAACGGCATGGTTCAGCGTGCACCCTCCCCCTTCCTTTTCCCAGGTGCCGCGCCACCATAAATCGTAGTAGGAATACCCTCTCCACCAGAACGAATCGACCTGGGCATGCAGGATCCGCCCGACAAGCCCGGATTCGAGCACGCGCTTCAGCTTTATGGCCGCGTCCCCGAACCGGTTCTGGCTGACGACCGACAGAATCTTGCCCGAAGCCGCCGCCGCTTCGTTCATCCGGTCGCACTCCGCCAGCGACGAAGCCATCGGCTTCTCCACCAGCACGTGCTTGCCTGCGCGAAGCGCGTTAATCGCAATCTCCGCATGCGTAAACGGAGGCGTGCATACCGAGACGAGGTCGATATCGCCGCGCGACAGCAGCTCGTCGCAGTCGCCGGTCACGGCGCAGTCCAGGGCGAACTTCCGTTTTTTCTCTTCCGCCTTCTCCGAAGCGATGTCGCACAAGGCGACGATCCGGCATCTATCGGCGAACTGCGAATACGCTCCAATGTGGGCGTCGGATATGGCACCCGTTCCAATGACGGCTACACGGATCATAGGATGCATCTCCTTTGGGTTGAATGCGGAAGGAAACCGTCCCCCGTTCGACTTGCAACAGGGGACGGTTCAACCGGTTTTACTGGCCTTTTTCGGCGCGGTAAGCCGCCCGTTTCTCGTCCATGACGGCTTGGCCGCCGATTTTCATATAGTCTTGCACTTCCTTGTCGTACACTTTATCGAAATCGGACGGTTTGGCCGTCACGACCTTCACAAAGATCTCGTCGTCTTTTTCCTTGAGTGTCGTGGCGTACTTGATTTCCGATTCGATCGCCGCGGTGACGGTCGGCTTCGTGACGCCGTCGTTCGATCCCGCCTCGATGCTGGCGACGGTAAAGTCTTTGAAATTCGGATCGGACGCGTTGGCCGCGATGTTCAGTTTCTCGTCGGTCAGGCTGACGAATTTGCCGTTCAGAATCATCAGGTAATCGGTGTAATTGTACAGCGTTTGCTTCGCCTTATCGTTGTCCAGCGTTTGCGGGACGCCGTTCACCATCTCGTACGTTTCGCCTTCGATGCCGTTCTGCAGCGCGATAATATTTTCCGGCAGCGCCATCCAGTCCAAATATTTGATGACCGCCTCCGCATTCTTGCTCGCTTTGGGAACGAGCAAATAGATGCCGTTCGGCGTATAGACCGGCTTCGGATGCTTGCCGCGGGAGTCCGAGAACGGATCGATCGGGATGAGCTTGGCGTTCGGATTCGCTTTCTGCACTTCCGCCAAATAACCTTGGTATACCGGTTCGTTCGTATTGGTGGTGGCCGCGCCGATGCGTCCGTTGATCAGGTCTTTCTGGAACTGCGTCGTATCTTTGTTCATCGTCAGCGGGAAATCGGGATCGATCAGCCCTTCGTTGTACAGCTTGTTCAGGAAGCGGAAGCCTTCCTTGTTGCCCGGCATCAGCCATTCCGGGTTGGCGAACAGATCTTCGTCGGAAATTTTATCCCATTCCCAGAAGGAGTACACCAGCGGACGCGTATGGAAGTAGTCGATATAGCCGTACGGAATGATTTTGTCCCCCGCATTGCCCGGCTTTTTCTCTTTAAACGCTTTCAACGCGTTGTAGAACTGTTCGGTCGTCGTCGGAACGGGCAGGCCCAGCTCTTCCAGCCAGTCGCCGCGGATAATCGTCGTCGTCTGAGGCAGCAGAACGCGGCGAGCGGGAATCGCGTACTGCTTGCCTTCGAACACGCCGTATTCCAGCACTTCGTCTCCCAATACTTTCTTCAGGTTTTGCCCGTATTGCTCCAGTAGCGGCCCGAGATCGGTCAAGCCGCCGTCCTTCACGTACTTCCGGACCGTCGGCGTGTCGTAGGTGAACACCAGATCCGGCGCTTGGTTCGCCGCCATCAGCACGTTCAGCTTGTCGATTTCCTGCGATCTCGGCACCGTGACGAACTCGACTTTGATGTTGTTCGGGTCCCCGAAGTTTTTCTGAATATACTGGGTCATGAAGTTGTCGGTAATCGGCGGCGCCCCGGCAGGGGTGTTGTTGCGGTCGAACAGCTCGATCCGCAGCGTGATCGGATCGCCCTTGGGCGGTTCGGATTTCTCCGGCCCGGATGCGGACGCGGACGGCGGCGGCGAGCCGCTGGCTTGGGCGTCGTTGCCTTTGTTCCCGCCGCAGGCGGCCAGAAGCGCGGCCGTCATCACCACCGCAAGCAATCCCGCGAAGCCTTTCCTCCAATTGAACATCTCTTTTCAACTCCCTTTTGAATGATATGTTTGTATAGAAACCCTTTAGAAGGGTAACTATCAGCCTTTGACCGCCCCGATCATCATGCCGGATATGAAATAGCGCTGCAGCCACGGATAGACGAGCAGAATCGGGACGGTGGCGAACATGATGGAAGCGGCCTTCAAGCTTTCCGGCACCGGAGCGGCGGCATTGTTCATCCCTTCCGCCATGTCGATGACCTGGCTGTTGATGACCATTTCGTACAGCCTCAGTTGCAGCGGATACAAGTCCGACTTCGTAATGTACAGCAGCGCGTCCATAAACCCGTTCCACCGCCCGACCGCATAGAACAGGCCCAACGTCGCGAGAACCGGGAGCGACAGCGGCAATACCAGGTAGCGCAAAATGGTAAAATGGCCGGCCCCGTCGATGCGCGCGGACTCCTCAAGTTCAACCGGAATGGAGGAGAAAAAGGTTTTGAGAATCAGCAAGTAGAACGCGTTAATGGCGCCGGGCAAAACGAGCACCCAGACGGTGTCCAGCAAATTCAGATTTCGCATCAGCAGATAGTCGGGAATGATGCCCCCGCTGAAGAACATGGTCAGGACGATGATGAACAGAAAAAAACCGCGGCCCTTCAAGTTCGGCTTCGTGAGCGGGTAAGCGGCCATGATGGTCATCGTCATGGAGACGGCGGTAAACAGCGCGACCATCCAAACGGTAAACACCAGCGATTTGATCATGGCGGCGTTGCCGAATACGGTTTTGTAAGCGGTCAGATCGATGTCGACGGGAATAAACGTGACTTTGCCGGCCATAATCGGTCCGTTCGAACTGAGCGAGAGCGCCAGAATGTTCAGCATCGGCGCCAAACACAGCAGGCTCGCCGCCGCGATAAAACCCATGATGACATAATCCGCCGCTTTGCCATTGCCGTACTTGCCGTACTGCTTCATCATGCCAACCTCCTTACCAAATGCCTTGATCGTTGATTTTGCGTGAAAACAGCTCGGCGGACAGCAGGAAGACAAGACCGACGACCGCCTGGAACAGGCCGATGGCGGTGGCGATCGTATACCTCGCCGATTGAATGCCGATTTTGTATACGTATGTGCTGATGACTTCCGATACGTCGATCACCTGCGGATTGCTGAGCACGTAAGGACGATCGAAACCGATGCTGGCCATATGGCCGATGTTGATGATGAGCAGGATGACGATGGTCGGCTTGATCCCCGGGAGCGTGATATGCCACATTTTCCGCAGCCGGCTCGCGCCGTCGACCTCGGCCGCCTCGTACAAATCTTTATTGATGCCCGTCAAAGCGGCCAAATAAATGATCGTCCCCCATCCGGCGCTTTGCCAGATGCCGATGCCCAAGTAGGAGAAAATCCAGTAAATCGGCTCCGACAAAAATGGGATCGCTTTCAAACCGAAAGAAGTCAATATCTGATTGACGACCCCCGAATGCGTCGCCAGCAGCTGAACCGCCATTCCGCCGATAATGACCCATGAAATAAAATGGGGAAGATACAGGATCGTCTGCACGCTTTTCTTGAACCACCGGATACGCAGTTCGTTCAACAGAATCGCCAGCACGATCGGAATCGGAAATCCGATGACAAGATCCAGCAAATTGAGCACGAAGGTGTTGCGCAGCGCATTGTAGAAACCGTCCATCGCGAACACTTCCCGGAACGCTTCCAAGCCGATCCAGGGGCTGGCCATGACGCCTTTGAAAATGTTGTAATCCTTGAACGCCACCACGACGCCCAGCATGGGAATGTACTTGAACAAGACAAAATAAACGAAGGGAAACAACAGCAGCAAGTACAGTTGCCAATTTTGGCGAATGGATTTCATGCCAGTCCTCCCCGCTTTTCGCTTCTCCATGAGGTGATCACGCTCGCTCCTCACTGTAACAGGTGAAATCCGTTCGGGAAATTGTCATTAATCCTTCGGTTAACCAATACGCCAAAAACGCCGTGCCTTCAGGCCTTAACCGTTTTCCGGCGCTTTACTTTTTTGCCTTATTTTATTACATTAACGCGGTATCGTGTTAAATTACGGAATGAAAAGAAAGACTGTTGAGCGTTTCTCAACAGTCCGTCCTGCCTGCGGGAAACGGCCGGCTTGGCGCTTATTCCAACAGCCGCAGCCGATAGACGTTCCGATATTCTCCGGGCGGCAGATCGTACATTTTTTTGAACGCGCGATGGAACGAAATGACGTGGGTGTAGCCGACCTTCTCCGCAATGTTCTGAATCGGCTCATCCGTATGGACGAGCATCTCCTTGGCGTGGTTAAACCGCACCTTGAGCAGGTAATCGAGGAAATTTTCGCCGATTTCTTCTTTGAACAGGCTGCTGACGCTGCGCGGCTTGAGCCCGTACCGGTCGCCGACCTGAACGAGGGACAGGCTGGGATCGGCATAATTGCGGTCGATGTATTCCTTGATTTGCATGGCGATCTTATGTTTCTTGCGGCTAACTTGCTCCTGCTCGATCTCTTCGGCCAACGCGGCCATTTCCGCCTCCAGGCTCTCGTGCAGCTCGGCGATCGTTTCCGTCTCGTCGGCAATTTGCGCGAGCCGGCGTTCGCAACGGTCGGACCACCGCCGCTTTATGTCCGGCGACAAGGCGCCGATCTCTTTCCCAAGCCTGTGAATCAGGTTGTTCAGAAAGGCCGCAAGTTCCAATCGGGAAGCCGGCATGTCCTGCAGCCTCCCCATCAGATCGGCGAGCCCGGACTTCCATTGTTCGTCGCCCGAACGGAAATAATGGGCAATCTCCATGATCGCCTGATAACAGCGGTACGATTCTCCGTTCGTTCTCGCGCCGATGGTTCGGTTGTCGATGATGCTGCCCGTTCCGAATGCCGCTTTGAAGGACACGTTTTCCTTCGCATTCCGGAAAGCGCTTGCAATGTCTTCGATCGAATCGACCGCTTCGCCGATCCCGGCCGACACCGTCAATTCCAGATTGCCAGCAAGCCACTTTTGGAACTCTTCGCACGCCTGCCGCAGCGTCTCCTGTCCGGACGTACCGCTCTCATGCAAGTGCAGGACGGCGGCCATTTGCCGGGGTTCCACCCAAGCGTGCCACATCGACAAGCCCCGCTGCTGGACAAGCTCGCGGAACGCGGTCTCCAGCAAAAATTTCAGCAAGTTCTGATCGGCCGGTTTGTATTTCTCGGTAAAAGAACGGTAGCGGTCGATTTCCAGCACCACGACGCCGAGCTGTTTGTAGGTATGCGGCAGGCCGAACGACCGCATCTGCTTCTCCCATTCCGGCTCGGTCAGGGTCCGGAACCCTTCGAGCAGCTCCAGGAACAACGTTTGCCGCCGCAGCCGCTCGCCTTCCTTGTGCAGGTTTTCATAATCGACCGATTTTCGCAGCAAGTCGTCGATCGCCGTTTCAATGAACTTGAACTCGTTCGCATGCGTTTTGAGCCCGAGCTGTTCGCTCTTCCGCGCCATGTAGCCTTCCATTTTGGCGAGGATCGCCTGAATCGGCTTGTAGTGGACGTGCGTGATCAGCGTGAACAGCACGAGAGCCAGCACGATGATCGCCAGCACGATAATGAACCAAATGTTCGACAGCATCGACAGCACGGAATACTCCTCCGCGTGGATGATGTCGGCCCGGTAATACCACCCGGTATATTCTGAACGCACGTACATATCAAGCCCGGAAGTGTCCGGCGGATGAAAAAAGCTGCCCAGAAGCTGAACCGATTCGGTCGTCTTCGGATGAAACTGGTTCAGGTACGCCACAATCGAGCTTAAGTAAACGTTGATGACGACGGCGCCTTGCTTGTCGGCAGCGTAGGGGTACACCTTGATCAGCGAAACGACCTGCTGCTTGTTGGGATCGTCCGCCGACAGGCTGTACGGCCGCGGATCGGTCCAGCCGGCGGAAACGCGCCTCTCGTACGCGTCCGCAAAAAACACCTTGTCGCCGAAAGACGGCAGCAGAAAGACGCCGGATTCCGTTAAGACTTTGTCGGTTGCGGCGTTGTACAAATAGATGGAACTGGTAAACGGAAGCGTCGATTTGACGTCGATCAGCTTTTTCTGAATCGTGTAGTAGTCGAACAACGATTTCGGCTCGTCGTTAAAGAAGGTTTGCAGCAATTTGTCCGTGTACAATTCGCTCACCACGTTCCGCTCGATCAGCTTCAGCGTGGCGTCCGTACTCTCCATCAATTGCCGGACAATCGCCTTGTTCGTCTCCATGTAGCGGTTTTCGGACGAACGGTTGAGCATAGTAAAGAAAATTAAAATCAGCGAGGAAATGGCGACAAAGAAAATCGGCGTGTAGGAAAGCATCATCCGGTAATACCAGTTCATTCGCATCGGGAATCCGCCCCTAATCGTCATAGGTAATTCCAGTCTAATCCCGGACGGATGTAAGCGCAATATTTGTTTGTCAAAAGAATCGCTCGCGCCGAAACCTTCTTCTTTTTTCCAACGTTTATCGATCTGCCGGCACGAACCGTTCCGCATGGGAAGTGTCCAAATCGACGAGCTGATGGAGGTTTTCTCATGTCGGCCGGCCTGCGTACCGCAGCAGGACGCCGACCGTCCGCTCGGGAGCGCTCGTGTACAGCCGGTACGCATCCGCCGCGTTTTCCACGTCCACGACCTCCGAGATGAGCTCCCGAACGCGAAGTTTCTTTTCGGCCAACAACCGCAGGTACTCCTCGACGTTGCGGCCTTCCGTCCACCGGACGTACCCGACGGGATAATCGAACCCGCCCACCTCGTAATCCCGGTCGTACCGGCCCGGTCCGCCGGCGCGGGAAATGAGAATCTGCGCTTCTTTCGCGAACATGAGCTCCCGTTCGAATTCCATCTTCAAATCGCCGACGACGACGATTTTTCCTCTGTCGCGGAGGCGCCTCAGCGATGCGTTGATCAGTTCCGGCGCATGGCCGCCGGCGCACAGGATAACCGCGTCCGCCCCCTCCCCTCTCGTATGTTCGGACAAATGGCGCTCCATTTCTTCAGCCTTATCGAACACGCGGGATATTCCCGCCCGGCGCAGCAGCTCGCAGCGGGAAGGGAGCAGGTCGTGGCCGATCACGTGGCAGGAAGCGGCATGCGCGACCTGGGCGATGATCTGGCCGAGAATCCCCAGGCCGACGACAATGACGCTTTCCCCGAAATGGAGGTCGGCTTGCCGCAAGGCGTGGATCGCGATGGCGCCCAATCCGGCCAGCGACGCTTCTTCGAAGGTCACGCCGTCCGGCACGGGCGCAACCAAGTGTTTGGGCACCGCCAGCGTTTCGGCATGATGGACGAACGGCGCTCCGTAGCAGGCCACCTTTTGGCCGGGGCGCACGTGGGCAACCCCCTCTCCCGTTTCCAGCACGATGCCGGAGGCGCTGTAGCCGAGCTGAACGGGCCGGTCGCCGGCCCGCTTTACCATGGACATTTCGGTCCCCGGACTGATGGCCGAAAAAACCGTTTGGATCAACACGAAATTCGGGGCTACCCGCGGCTTGGGCTGTTCCGCCGTTTTCACGGCGCCGGCTTGGGCGATCACAGTTTTCAAGGTTGTTCTCCCTCCGTCAAGTGGTATGTCTCTATGCGTTTGGAGCGGCCGCCGCTCAGGATTTGATGCCGGACATGGCGATCCCTTCGGTGAAATAGCGCTGAAAGAACAGGAAAATCAAGAACGTCGGAATGAACGAAAGGACCGCGCCCGCCATCTCGATGCCGAAATTCCCTTCTTTGGTCAATAGCGAGGACAGGCCGACCGTGATCGGATACATCTTTTCCGCCGTCAGGAAAATGAGCGGCGTAAACAGGTCGTTCCAGCACGAGATGAAAGCGAACGTCCCTACCGTGGCCAGCGCCGGTTTGGCCAGCGGCAGCATGATCTGAAAGAACACCCGAAAGTCTCCGGCGCCGTCGATGTAAGCCGCTTCCTCCATGTCGTTCGGGATGGTCAGCATGAACTGCCGGACGAGGAATACGCCCATAATCGACCAGAGCTCGGGGACGATAATGGAGGCGTACGTGTTGACCCAGCCGAACTTGCTGAACATGATGAATTTCGGGATGATGAGCAGTTGGTTCGGCACCATGACGACCGCCATCAGCAGCCAAAATATCGTTTCCCTGCCGAAAAACCGCTTTTTCGCGAAAATGTAGCCGAGCAAGCCCGCGAGAAAAAGCTGGGCGGCTACCGGGACCAAGGTCAGGAACAAGGAATTGCCGATCCATCTCGCAAAGTTGCTGGCTTCGAAGATGTAGTTGAAGTTGTACAGGGTCGGTTCGTCCGGAATCCAGAACAGCGGGTCGGCGATCGCCCGTCCCACCTTCTGAAACGAGCCGAGCGCCATCAGGACGAACGGAAACAGAAAGACGGCGCCCAAGAGCGCGAAGACGACGTACAAAGGCAGTCTTTTTAACGCGGCTGGCATATCGGCGGCTCCCTTCCGGCTACCCCGTTAATAATGGACTTCCTTGCCCAGAAACTTCCGCTGAACAAGGGACAGGATCAATACGATGAAGAACAGGACATACGCCAGCACGCTCGCATACCCCATGCGCAGGCCGACGAAGCCCTCCTGGTACAAGTAGTAGACGATTGTCGTCGTCGCGTAATTCGGTCCGCCGGACGTGAGCAGGAAGGCCGAATCGAAGATTTGAAACGAACCGATCGTCGTAAAAATGGCCACGTAAAAATGGATCGGCAGCAGCAGGACGAAGGTGATGCGCCAGAACATCGTCCAGCCCGAAGCCCCGTCGATTTTGGCCGCCTCGTACAAATGCGCCGGAATCGACTTCAGCCCCGCATAGTAATACACCATCGTGCTTCCGCAGACTTTGAACACGCTCAGCGACGCCAGCACGATCATCGCCTGCTTCGAGTCCGAGAAAAACAATTGCGGCCCGATTCCGAACCAGCTTAGCACGTAGTTGAAAATGCCGGTATCGTTCCCTTTGAATATCCAGGCCCAAATGCCGGAGATGACGACGAAGGACGTGACGACCGGCACAAAGTAGACGCTTTTGAAAAAGCCGGCCAGCTTCGACCGGACGCTCACGAGCAGCGCGAGCAGCAGCCCGATCCCCATTGTCGGCAAAATGTAATACAGCGAGAAGAGGAGCGTATTGCCGATCGACTTCCAGGCCAGCCTGTCGTGAAGGAACGTTTCCCAATTCTTGAATCCGGCAAACTCGGCTTTTCCGATGATCGGCCAGTCCATGAACGAAAGCACGAAACTGAAGCCGAGCGGGAAGGCCTGAAACACGAGAAAATGAAGCAAAACCGGCACCAGAACGACGTAGACAAGCGCGTTTTTCCGCCATTCTTTTTTCAAGCGGGCGGCCAACCCGGGTTTCGCCGAGACGTTGGCGGTATCCGCCGTCGCATATGCTTTCAATCCGCGTCCCCCCGAAGATCAGATTGGAACAGAAGAGCCGCGCACCCCTTGCGCGGCTCCCGCAAAACCGTGCGCGCCCGCAAGCGGCGACGGCTTCCTTACAATTTGGCCAATTCGTCTTTCACGGCCTGAGCGGCTGCGCCGGCGGCTTCCTGCGGCGTTTTGGCGCCTTCGAGCATGGCGGCGATTTCCGCCTGGATCTTGGGCATAATCGTCCGCGCGACGGGACTTACGATTCCCGGGCGGGAGACGGCGGCGATTTCGGTCATCTTCTTCATCACTTCGTCGCCGTCGTGGATGGACCCCGCCGACTTCCGGGCCGGAATGTAATTCGTCAATTTGTTGAAGGCCTCCTGATTTTCTTTATTGGTGAGCAGCTTGACGAACTCGGCCGCCGCCGCTTTGTTTTTGCTTTTTTCCGACACGACGAACATGCCGACCGTCCCGAAAGTCGCTTTCACCTTATCCGTCAGCGGCTCGCCGATGACGTAGTTGATTTTTTCTTCGTTGAGGACGTTGACCGTATACCCGCTTCCCCAGATCGCCATCATTTTGCCGGACAAAAATTCGGGGAACTGGTCTTTGTTCGAGACGGAATCGGCCGGAATCCATTTTTTGTCGTACATGTCCTTGATGTATTGGAAGGTGGCCACGCCGGCTTCGTTGTCCAGAATGACGCTGCCGTCTTCCGCGAGAACGTCTCCGCCTTTTTGCCATAAAAGCGGATACAAAGTCGCGTTGCAGCAAGCTTCCGCTCCGGCGAAATCGCGGGCGTAATAACCTTTCGAAACCGCCTTCTCCGCCCAGGCGTTGAATTCGTCCCAAGTCGTCGGGAGCTTCGCCGGGTCCTCGCCGATCGCTTTCACGATATCGGCATTGTAAATGAGCGTTTGCGTCTCTTGCAGAATCGGCAGCGCGTATTGCTTGCCGCCGAAGTTGCCGGCCCGAAGCGCCCCTTCGTTGAAATCCGCCAAATCCGCGTCCGCCAGGTAGTCGTCCAACGGAGCCAGCACGCCTTGATTGGCGAACTGCGGCACCTGGTCCGGAATTTGGTAAAAGACGTCCGGTCCCGTTCCGGAAGCGATCGCGGTCAAGATTTTTTGCTCCCGTTCCTTCCACGGAATTTCCTCGTACTTCACTTTCACGTTGGGGTATTTCGCATTATAATCTTGAATGACCGCATTCCAAAACGCTTTCAATTCCGAAGCTTTTTCCTCGCTGACGTACGGATGAGCCCAGACGGTGATTTCGCCGGACAACGCTTCGCCCGCAGGCGTGCCGGAGCTTTCGCCGGAAGCCGATGCCGACGGCGGCGGCGATGCCGGCGGGCTCGAAGCGGCGGTATCCCGGTTGCCGTTCGAGCCGCAGGCGGCCAACGCCAGAGACCAGACCAGGATCGCGAGAAGAAGAATCCCTTTTTTGAACATGCAGACCTTCCCTTCGGTTTTGGAGTATGTCGCAACGCTATTTCTAATACTTATCTGGTTCATATCTGCATTGTAAAGGAGCTTTGAAAGCGCCGTCAACGCCCTTCGGCTTTATGGACCATTTAAAGACAGCCGACAGATCGCGCCATTGAACCTGTTTTTCCGCATCCGAAAGCTTTCCGCCTCCCCCTCTCCCCGCAATCGGCCGATGTCTTCGTTTTTGTTCATATCTAGTCTATATCCATCATAGAAAACCTCGGGGTATGCGTCAACAAAACTGACAAATAAAGACGGATTAAGGACAAGGGGATGCTTGAGGTTGTTCTGGTAGGGTAGATAATATGACATAAACAAAAAACGGCCGAAGCCGTTCTTCTCCTTGCGCCGGATTCCTCCTATTGCCGCGCGCCAACCGGATAAAGCTGCGACTTCAGCCGCCGGATGACGGATTCTTCGTCTTCCATGCCGGACCAGAACAGCTTCAGTTCCTTCCGCACCGTCTCCAGTTGGGACGCCGCCAGATTCAAATCCGTAAACAAGCGGAAAGTCGGGATGATTTCCCGGTACATATGAAAGCGGGAGGGGCGAACCATCGATTCTTTGCCCTGCCATTCCGCGGCCTTCTTGTTCGCCGGAATGCTGAGCGTCCGCTGCCGGATCTTGAGCTGGACCGGATAGGACAGCATGTAGTCCAGAAAGGTCCGGGCGGCTTCTTTCGCTTTCGATTTCCGGCTGACCGCCGCCCCGATGGCCAAAAGCAGCGTTCTCGCCTCGCCCAGATGCGGGAGCGGGGCCACGTCGAACGAAAAGGGGGCGCCGATAAAGCGGTTCAGGCTGAAATAGGTCGTCATGATCATGGACAGCTTGCCCTGGAGAAAAAGATCCTCCGCGTCGGCGTCGCTTTCCGACATATAGTTCGGAAACAGGCTGCGGTCCCGCTGAATTTGGCGGAACAGCGCCAGGCTGCGCCTGAGCCGCCCGTCGTTCCCGCCGTCGCCGGGGGCGAATGCGGCGCCCGACTGCAGCAGAAAGACGGGCCACCGGTTATCGGACAGCAGGTGGAAGTAAAACCCGTACCGGCCTTGGCTTTCGCTCAGTTTTTCCGCTGCGGCCAGCAATTCGTCCCACGTCCAGCCGCTGTCGGGTTCGGGAAGCTGCTTTTCGACGAAATGATCCCGGTTGTAACAAAGGACGACCGGCGAAAAAATGAAGGGGAGCGCGCAGACGGCGCCGTTGTCCGCAAACGCTTTGGAAACGAACGGATACAGCTCGGGCTTCGGTTCCAGCTCCTCGAGCAGATCCGCGAGCCCGCCCTCCGCCATGTGCCGGAAATCGGTATAGTTGATCGTCATCACGTCCAGCAGGTCGCTTCGCATGTATTCCGCGACCGTGCCGGCGAACTGGTCGTACGGAAGCGGAATCGACCGCACCCGGATATGCGGATGCCCGGTGTGAAAGTCCGAAAGCACCCGGTTGATCAGCCCTTCCTGCAGGACGGACGGATAATAGCCGAACTTTACGGTCACGACGCCCTCCGCGTCCGGTCTGGCGACGCGGTTGCCGACTCTCGGCACTTTCTCGATCAGCTTTTCCGCCACCAGCATCTCGAGGCCTTTCCGGACGGAATTTTTGCTGAGCTGGAACTGCTCGCCCAAGGCCTGCTCGGACGGCAAAAATTCGCCGATCGGACGCTTGCCGGACACGATTTCTTCTCTCAACAGGGATACCATTTCATCCAACCGTTTCCGGAATGTCGTTCGGCTCGGTTTGTTGGTCATCTCCAAACCCCTTCGCTATGCATGCCGGTTCCCGCCGACATTGGTTCTTATCTGGTATATATCCAAATGATAGCCAACCGGAAGAACGCCTGTCAACTCCGGCTTCTACCGGATCAAGTCCTTGAGGAACGAAAGGCGGTAAATCTGCCGGGGCCGGCCTTTGCACTCCCCTTTCGTCTCGCCGACGATTTCGACCAAGCCCGCGTCGTACCAAGCCGTCAGGTAACGATGGGTGCTTCGCACCGTTACGCCCAGTATCTCCGCCAGCTCCTGCGCGTAATAGTCGGTCCGGCCCTGTCTGGTGACGCTGCCGATCAGACGGCTGACATATTGGAGCGACAGGCCGGCGGATTCGATTTCCTTCAGCATTCGGGCGTCGAGCAGGGACAGGTCGTATTCCAGCGACTCCGTCATTTCAAGCGGCCCGATCAGGCTCTTGTCTTCCCGGACGATGAAGCAGAAATTGCCGCCCGCTTCCTTGGAATGCCGAAGCGCCGCCCGGGCGTGCATCCCCGCTTCGCCCGCCGACCGCCCGAAGCCGATGCCGATGCTGAGGGAAAGGCCGTACTCTTGATCGATCACTTTGGCAAGGGGAACCGATTTGTACCCCCCGGTCTCCCGCTCGAAGATCCCCCGCGTCGTCACGAACATGTACTCGTCTCCGCCCAGATGGGTCAGGTGGCCGTCCAGCGATTCGACGTATCCGAGCAGCGTGCGGTGAACGTCCAGTTTCAGGCGCTGAACTTCGTGTTCGGACGACTTGGTTCCCGCCACCTTGCCGAAATCGTCCACGTTCACGAAGCCGAACACGACCTGCGACTCCTTGCTCCTTCTCGTTTCCGTGGCCAGAAGAGCCCTCTCGAGCGCGACCGTAATGTCCTGCTCCGTCGGAATCAAAAACGCGTTGGGGATGTTCAGCCGATTCAGCGCTTCGGATACGGCGTGGATTCCGGTTAACGCCGCGCCGGAACGGCCTTCCCGAAAGCATTGGGCGTGAAAGGCGACGAGATCGTCGAGGGGAGCGTTCAGCCCGCCGGAGAACCAGGACACCTCGACGGATTCTTCTCCGAGATCCTTGAGCGTCTTGGCCATAGCCTTGGGCGGAACGGAATCGACCGAAAGCGAGGACAGCCCGTATTCCTTATGGAGCCGGTAAAGGGCGCGGAACAGCCCCGTCCCTTTCAGCGGCACGTAGTGCACCGGAATGTCGAAACGATGGGCTTCTTGCGCCAACTGATACGGATGGGGACCGGAAAACAACATCACTTCCACTTGTCCGCGCAACTCGTCGGCCAGCGCGGGGACCGCTTTTTCCTCGCGAAACGTTTTGAAAACCGGTTTGAACGTCGGGAACGCCTTGATCGTCTGCTTGATTTGCTCTACCGCCGGGACGGGTCCGATAATGCCGATTTTGATCTCCTGGCGCTGCTCTTCCGTATTTCGCCTTGCCACATCGACCAACCTCCGTCTTCGCGTGCTGCATTGCGGAATGAGAAATACATTCGGCGCCGCCGCGAAAAAACCTTTTACCCGCCCGGCCTCGTCCGCTCCATGGCGATCGCCGCGAAATAAGCCGCCCCGTAAGGCAGGCAGCGTTCGTCAATCGTATATTTCGGGTGGTGCAGACCGTACGCTTCCCCGCCGTCCGAAGACCCCGAGCCGACCCAGACGAAGCACCCGGGCACCGCTTGCAAATAGACGGAGAAATCCTCTCCGGCCATCGTCGGCCTGGCTTCCTCCAAGTTCGCCTCCCCGGCGAGGCGGGTCAAGACGTTCCATGCCGCCCGGCAACAAGCTTGGTCGTTCGACAGGACGGGAACCTGCTCGATATAGCGCAGCTCGGCCCGGCAGCGGAACGCCTCCGCCTGCTTCCGGACCAACCGTTCCAGACGTTCGGGCATGGAGCGCCGGACTTCGGGCGAGAACGTCCGCACCGTTCCCGTCAGGCGGGCGCGGGAAGGAATGACGTTGCCGGCTTCCCCCGCCTGCAGGCTTCCGATGGTGACCACCGCCGGCTCGAAGGGGGAGATTTCCCGGCTTACGGCCGTCTGCAGGCCCATGACGATGGAGGCCGCGGCGACGACCGGATCGACGCTCGCATCCGGGATGGCTCCGTGGCCGCCCTTGCCCTCGACGGTCATTTCGATCCGGTCGACCGAGCCCATCATGCTCCCGGGACGCAAGGCGAAGCGGCCGGACGGCAGCAGCGGATCGTTGTGCAGACCGTAAATTTCGTCGACTCCGTCCAGCGCCCGCTCGGCGATCATCGCTTTGGCCCCTTCGTTGATTTCTTCGGCGGACTGGAACAAAAGCCGGACGGTCCCCTCCAGCTCGGCTCGGCGCCGCGCGATCAGGCGGGCGGCGCCGAGCAGCATGGCCGTATGGGCGTCGTGGCCGCAGGCGTGCATGACGTTCGGCCGAACCGACGCGTACGGCAGCCCCGTCTCTTCCGCGATCGGCAACGCGTCCATGTCCGCCCGCAAGGCGACCGTCCGCCCTCCGCCCGCGCCCGTCAATTCCGCGACGACCCCGAACCCTCCGACCTCCGTCCTGACGCTCCAGCTTTCGATCCGCTTCAGTTCGGCGGCCACTTCGGAGGAAGTCAACCGCTCCTGAAAGCTCAATTCGGGATTTTGATGAAACATGCGCCGCATGCTCACCAGCGATTCCTGCATGTCAAACGCTTCCCTCAGCAATTCAAGCTCCGTCATCGGACCGCTCCCTTTCCGATCGCTTGGCGCGATTTTTCAATTCCTTCATGATGTTTCGGCCGGTCGGCGTATTCGCCAACCCGCCTTTGGCCGTCTCCCGGAACGCTTCCGGCATCGCCGAGCCGACCTCCAGCATGGCCTGAATCACTTCGTCGCCGGGAATGACGCTCCTGACGCCGGCCAGCGCCATATCGGCCGCCGCCAGCGCGGTCACCGCGCCGAAGCCGTTGCGGACGATGCAGGGGATTTCCACCAGCCCTCCGACCGGATCGCAGATGAGGCCGAGCGTGTTTTTGAGCGCCAGGCCGACGGCGTGAACGGACTGCATCGGCGTTCCGCCTCTGAGCTCCGTCAGCGCTCCGGCGGCCATGGCGATCGCCGAACCGATCTCCGCCTGGCATCCGCCCTCCGCTCCGGAGACGAACGACCGGTTGGCGATGACGTACCCGATGGCCCCCGCGCAAAACAACCCGTCGACCATCCGCCCGTCGTCCCAACCGAACCTTTCCTGCGCGCTGACGAACACGCCGGGGATGACCCCGCACGAGCCGGCCGTCGGCGTCGCGACGATCCTTCCCATCGAGGCGTTCACCTCCGATACCGCCAGCGCGTAAGACAACGCCTTGCCCGCATCGGCGCCGAGGACGCTTTCCCCCCGCTGCACAAGGCGTCCTACCCGCTGCGCGTCCAGGCCGGTCAGCCCGCTGGCCGACGTCGTGTCCTCCCGTATTCCCCGGGCGACCGCTTCTTTCATTACGGCGTAATATTCGGACATGCGCCGCCGGATTTCTTCTTCGCCAAGTCCGCTTTCATTCGCCTGATCCTCGATCATGACGGCGGAAATCGGCTTTCCTTCCTCCGCGCAAACGTCCGCCAGCTCCTGCAAGCTGCGAAACCGCATGGCTTACTCCCCTCCCCGGGTCAAATCGATCGTGCAGATGCGCCGAACGCCCGCCAGATGCCGGAGCTCGCCGATCAAGGCGGCGGGCGGGGACTGATCCAGCTCCAGAGCGGTAAGGGCTTCCCCGTTCCGCTCCTTGCGGTCGACGTCCATGCTGCCGATATTCACGCCCGATCGGGTCAGCGACGCGGTCGCTTCCGCCAAAAACCCGACCCGATCCCGGTGAAACAGCACCAACGTCGGATAGTGGCACGAGAAGCGGACGTCGAAGCCGTCCACTTCGACCACTTCCACCGCTCCTCCGCCGATGGAGCAGCCTGTCATCGTCGTCTCGCGTTCGGCCGAACGCAACTTCAGGCGCACGGTATTCGGATGAGGGTACGGACCGATTCCCTCCCGGAACGCGATCGCCATGCCGGCCGCATGCGCCGCCTCCAGCGCCGTGCGGATTCTGCCGTCGTCCGTCGCATACCCGAGCAGTCCGGCCGCAATCGCGCGATCGGTGCCGTGCCCGGCGTACGTCTCGGCAAACGAGCCGAAAAAAGCGACGTCCGCTTCGACCGGCGTCCCGCCCAGCAGCCGGCGGGCAGCAAGGCCGAGCCGGACGGCGCCCGCCGTATGCGAGCTGGAAGGCCCGATCATCGCCGGGCCGATAATGGAGAAAACGTCTTTGAACCGCATTCGCTTCCCTCCCGCCCCGCTGGCTATACGAAAAACGGGCACGGTTCGCCAAAAGAGCCGTGTCCGTTTCGAGGTTCTACTTCGACAGCCAGGAGCTCAAATGCGCCGAAACGAACTCGTCGTCGTTCAAATGCGGATACGCGCTGTAAACGCGGTCGATTTCCTCCTTTTGTCCGGGAGACAGGTCCTCCTCCGGATTCAGGCACCACCGGCCGGCCAGCAGCCCTTGCCGGACCAGCACTTCGTGAATGCCCGCGATGCAGCCCCGGAATCCGTTCGCCGGGTCGAAGAAAGCCGCGTTCGCGTCGGTGATTTCCACGTTCCTCGTCAGCAAGGACGCCGGGACGGCCCCCGATTCCCGCACCTGCTTGATCTCCTCCAGCAGTTCTACCGCTTTCCGCGTCCATACCGCCCAATGGCCGAGCAGTCCGCCCGCGATCCGCTTTTCGATCCACCGCCCGTTTACCCGAAAACGGTAGGCGGTCAGTAGATCGACGACGATGTTGTCGTCGTTGCCCGTATATAGGGCGATTTCGTCCCTGCGGGGCGATTCGCAGACGGCGCGGACGACATCGATCGTCTGGTAGCGGTTGAACGGCGCCATCTTGATGGCGATGACGCCTGGAATATCGGCGAACGCCCGCCAGAACCGGTAGCAGTAAATGGTTCCGCCGACGGAAGGCTGCAAATAAAATCCGAATACGGGGATGACCGCCGCCACCCGCCTTGCCCGTTCCAGCACTTCTTCCTCCGTCCAGCCTTGCAACCCTCCCATGCTGAGCAGGCCGGCGTCGTACCCGAGCGCGGCCGCCGTCCGCGCCTCCGCCACGGCTTGCTCCGTCGGGCCGCAAATCCCGGCCACCCGCAGGAACGGCCGTTTCAAGGAAGCCGCGTCGACTTCTTCGGAGGCCAGACGCAGCACCGTCTCGTAAAGGCCCGCTTCGCGGATCTCGAACTGGGTCGTATGCACGCCGACCGCGATGCCTCCGGCGCCGGAAGCGATATAATACCGGGTAAGCGCGCGCTGGCGGGTTTCGTCCAGGCTGCGGTCCTCCTTCAGGGCAAGCGGGTGCGCCGGTATGACCAGCCCTTCATGCAGCGCGTTGCGTTTCGCTTCGTCGAGCGTTCCGCTTCCGCTCATCAGAATTTCCCCTCCCGCTCCTGAAAGTGTGTCGGTTTGTTCCACGTCTGTCCGCCCTGCTTGACCCAATCGGCGATCCAGTCGATCATCTGGGCGAGGGATACGCGGGGATAACCGAACAGTCGGAACGATTTGGCCGCATTGCTGAGAAGCGCCGTATCGGATTCCGTGCCGTCGAAGACCGGATCGGTTCCGAGCCGCTTGGCGAATTCTTCCGCCGCCCAGCGCAGCGAGATCGTCTCCGGCCCCGTCACGTTCACCACGTTCGGCGGAGTCGAACACACCCTGAGGGAGCGCAGCGCGAACTCGTTGGCGTCGCCCTGCCAGATGCAGTTGGCGTGCCCCATGCGAAGGTCGATCGTTCTTCCTTCCTTCACCGCTTTGGCGATTTCCAGCAAAACGCCGTATCGCAAATCGATGGCGTAGTTCAGCCGGAAGATCGTCATCGGCGTCCCGTTCTTTTTGGCGAAATATTCGAACACCCGCTCCCGTCCCAGGCAGGATTGCGCGTACTCCCCGATCGGCCCCGTCTCCCCGTCTTCGGTCGCCCCTCCGCGCATGATCGGAGTCAGCGGGTAGACGTTCCCGGTGGAAAAAACGACGATGCGCGAACGTTTGAACTTTTCGGCCACCCGTCCCGGCACATAGGCGTTCATGGCCCAACTGAACGATTCGTTTCCGCTCGTGCCGAATTTGTTGCCCGCCATGTAGATGAGGTTCTCGACGTCCGGAAGCCGCTGCAGCTCCGTGTCGTTCAGCAGATCGACCGCGATCGTCTCGACCCCGTCCCGTTCGAGCTCCTCCCGCAAACCCGAAGACGAAAAACGCGAGGCGCCGATCACTTTTTTGTTCAAACCGCCTTTTCGGATGGCGTTCAGCGCCAGCCGCGCCATGCTCGGACCCATTTTCCCGCCGATGCCGAGCAACAGCAGATCCCCTTCGGTTTGCGCCAGATCCTCGATCAGCGCGTCCGAAGGTTCGGCCAGCTTCGCTTCCAACTGTTCTACGTTGTTCATAAGCGCTCCTTTCGTAATGGCAAATCGTGGTTTGACTACCATGTTAAAAGGCGCGCCGATTAAAAGACAAGGTCTTTAAAATGTCCATAATTCTGGAAACGGCCGACGCCAAAAAACCGCCTTCACCCGAAGGCGGCTGCCAACCGGCCAGGGGCAGAAACATGCCTCTTTGCTGACCTGATCGTCAATCGTCAATGATTTCCCTTTCATTTTAATTTACTGGAAAAATCGATTCTTAAAGTATTTTGGAAATCCGGGACGTGTCAAAGAGAGCGTTCAAAACACGATCGCGAACAAAAACGACGGTTTTCAATTCGCGACCTGCTTTGGCATAGCGGATGTGGGTGACGCGATGCTGAATATGTCCGGGTGCATCATGGGATATGCCGCATATTCCGGCGCTTTGGTTATCTATCATTTTTTCAGGAAACGGCATAAAATCATGAGCGCTTAAACGTCTGCAAGCGGACACCGAAAAGCAAAAAGCGCGTCCTCCTTCAAGATCGGAATGACGCGCCGTCATTGGACAGTTAAGTGGTGCTGGTGAAGGGACTCGAACCCCCGACCCACGCATTACGAATGCGTTGCTCTACCAACTGAGCTACACCAGCGAAGTTCTCGCGAACACTTTTATAGATTACAGAATTCGACCGAGAATGTCAAGCGTTTTTCAAAAAATTTTTTTGTGCGTTTTTTTGCTCGTTTCATGGAAAAAGCCGGCGGTTTACAGGGGAACATATGTTTGGTAAACTCCCTTTAGAAAACAGGACCGAAGGAGGAGCGCCAAATGACGAGAACGCAGTACGAGCCGCTTGCCGTCAAATCGGTGTTGAACGCGGTCAAAGCCCCTTCCATGCCGTTCGACTGGTCCATTAACCCTTACCGGGGATGCCAGCACGGCTGCAGCTTCTGCTACGCCCGCAGCACGCACGTCTATCTCGGGCAATCTGCGGACGACGCTTTTCAAAACCGGATTTTCTGGAAGGAGGACGCGCCGTCGCTCCTTCGAAAAGAGCTAACCCGGATGGCCGCCGCTTCCCGTCTTCCCGAATCGGTCACGATCGGCACGGCAACCGACCCGTATCAGCAGCTGGAAGCCAGGCTCCGGCTTACCCGGGGATGCCTGGAGGTGTTGGCCGAGTTCGGCGTTCCCGTCAGCATCACCACCCGCTCCCCGCTCGTGCTCCGCGACCTCGATCTGCTCCGCCGGATGCCCGGCTCCTCGGTCAACATCAGCCTGCATACGCTCGATCCGCACGTATGGCGAACCTTCGAGCCGCAAACGCCCGCTCCGCGGCAGCGGCTCAAATGCGCCCGCGCCCTGATGGAAGCGGGCATTGAAACGAACGTCTTCATGGCGCCGGTCCTGCCTTACATCACGGACGGCCCGGCGGCGACGGAAGCGCTCGCGTCCGCATGCGCGGATCATGGCATCAGTCGGCTGATGGTTTCGTTTCTCCGGTTGTCTACGCCGGAAGTGAAGACCTGGTTTTTCGACGTGCTGCGGCAAGCCTACCCCCGCCTGACGGAGCGTTACGGCCGCTTGTATTGGCGCTCCGCCCGGCCGCCGGAGTCGTATGTCCGGCCGGTCAAGCGCCGGATTGCCGAGTGCCTGGCGCGATACGGGCTGTCCGATACCGGCGCGTACAGCGAACGCCGCCCAGCGAACCGGGCCGAGCCGGGAGGCGCCGGTCAAGCGCGGCAAGCGTCGGCCGGCCCCGTCCAAGCACCCGCGGAACGGGCCGCCATGTGCGCGCCGGTGCAACTGACCTTGTTCTGACAGCAAGCCTGGATGCGTCTTCCGGCGGCAAGCCGGTCGCATCGCCGGCGGCAGCCTCCCCTCCGCGAACGCCGAATTCCCGGCGCGCATATGCTAGGGAGACGGCAGCCCATGCGGGAAGGGGAAAGAAGATGAACGGCCAGACGCTCATGCTCCCGATTATCATCGCCAACATCGCGCAGGATCATGTGAAGATCAACGTGCCGGTCGTTACCGGAGGAACGAATCCCGGCGCAAAACAAAAAATCAACGATCTCATCATGGAACAGACGAGATCGCTGATGAAAGAGCAAGGCTACCCCAGCCCCGACATCCGGGAGATGGACGGCACGTTCGAGATCAAAACGAACCAGCGGGGCGTCCTTAGCCTGTCCTTGCTGAATTATGCGTTCGCCGGCGGGGCTCACGGCAATACGCTGCAAAAGTCGCTCACCTTCGATGCGGATACGGGCCGCAGCTATTCGCTCGGCGAACTGTTCAAGCCGGGAAGCGACTACGAGAAGCGGCTGAACCGGATCATCGAGGCGCAAATCAAGGCGCGCGATCTTCCGCTGCTCGAAAAATTCCCCGGAATGGCAAAAGATCAGGATTTTTACATTGCCGACAAGTCCCTTGTCCTTTATTTTCCGTTGTACGCCATCGTTCCATACGCTTGGGGATTTCCTTATTTCCCGATTTCGGTCTATGAAATCCAGGACATCATCGACGAGGAAGGACCGCTCGGGGAGATGCTGTATTGATCGGCGGCAACGCCGTCACCATTTGGACGGATCGATATCGCTCGGCTTCAAGCCTTCCCATATGTTCGGCACGTCGACCGAGGAAGGGTCGTCAAAAACCAGAAACGCCGTAGGCAAATAACGTTCGCCGTGCTTGGACGCCGGCTTGTTCACGACCTTTCCGCCTTCCTCCACCAGAACCGTCGACGATCCTCCGTCGAGGTTGGCCGCAATGACCGCCCCGTGCTCGAGCATAATCTGCTGGCAGTCGTAAAGGTCCGCCCCAATGCTGTATCCCGGCTGACGGCCGTCGATAACGAGGAACAGGATGGAACCGTCCTCCTTCTGCCCCATGACCGTTCTCGGCGCGATGCCCCAGCCGTCTTTGTGGCTTTTGATCAGTCCTTTGCCGTTTACGATCAGCCGCGGCTGGAAGGTCACCGCTTCCGAGACGTTCATGTCCAGCAGTTCCTGGACCGTATAGCGCCCCGCGATCATCTTGCCGTCGCGGTCGATGCCGACGATTTGCGTGCTCTTGCTGCCGCCCAAGCCGTCATAATATATCTTGCCCTGGGAGATTACGATCCCGATCGGCTGAAATCCGTTTCCCTTCCAGTTCGGATCGGCAAAACCTCCGGCGTTGACGCCGGCCACGGCCCCGGTCCGCTTCACCATGCTGGACACCTTTTCTCCGCGCCCTTTGACGGCGGGGACGACAAGGCGGATTTTTTTCGGATCGCGGACGGTCAGCAAGTAGCCGTGGTAACCGCTTCCGTCCACTTCCTCCACTTGCGTAAGCGGCTTCGTCTCCACGTTCTCCCCTGGATTCGCATCGCCGTTCTCCGCAGGCGGACGAATGACATGGGTGTCCCGTTCCTCGCCCATTTGCTCGAATTTGGCGGCATAGGCCGCGACCCGTTCGCGCAATCCCTTTTCGCCAATAATATATTTCGCCCAATGCCGGTGCTGCGTAGTGATCAGCGTATCGGCCGCCCGGTACCGCAGCGCGGTGCCGGAAGGCGTAAGGAACAGCCACGCGGCGGACAGCGCGGCAAGCACCATCCCCAGCACGAACAGCCGACCGATCGCCCGCCAAAATCCAAGGCGCCGCTTGCGGACAGCCCTTCTTTTTCCGCCGCGAGGCGGGTGCGCCGCCGGTTTGGCCGCCGTTGCGCGCGGGTCCATCGTCTCCACTCCCCCATCTCTGTGCCTACTGCTAATAGACGAGAGAGAAGCGGGACTTGTTGCGGGATTAAGGCCCAACGGCCTTGCTCCACTTTCGGACGCGCAAGCTCTATAATGTTAGGGAAGAAGACAAAGGAGGGACAAGCATGACCGCAACGAATGCGTATGCGATTGATTCCTATACCGACACTTACCGGATTTACGAACTGAAGGAACCGGCTACCCGGTCAAGCGTGAAAATATGTCCGGAACGCGGCGGCATCGTGATCGGCTGCCAGCTTCACGGCCAAGAACTGTTGTATCTGGATCGCGCCACCTTTCTCGATCCGAGCGCCAACATCCGCGGCGGCATTCCGATCCTGTTCCCGATTTGCGGGCAATTGAAGGACGGGCAGTATGAGTGGGAGGGCGCCGTCTACCGGATGCGCAACCACGGCGTCGCCCGCACCTCCGCTTGGGAAGTGGCCGATAAGAAAACCGACGGCGAAGCCGCGCTGACGCTTGTTCTCAAAAGCAGCGAGGAGACGCTCGCCTCCTATCCGTTTGATTTCGAACTGCGGTTTGCCTTTCAGCTCAAGGAAGGCAGGCTCGGCATCCGGCAGACGTACCGCAATCTGTCGGACCGGCCGATGCCCGTTCAGGCCGGGTTTCACCCGTATTTCGCCACAGGCGAAAACAAACGGCTGTTCTACGAGTCCGACGCCACCCGCCTGCTCGACTACAATGACGGCCAGATCAAGCCGTTTGCCGGCACCGTCGATTTGAGCGGGCTCGTCGAATCGGTGGCGCTTCTCGATCCCAAGACGCCGACCGTCGCGTTTCCATTCGGCCAGAACGGCCGGGTTCAGCTTGACTACAGCCCGCAATTCGGTACGGTCGTGCTGTGGTCGGTGGAAGGCAAGCCGTTCATCTGCGTCGAGCCGTGGACCGCTCCGAACGGAGCCTTGAACCGCAAGGAAGGACTGATCCTTGTCGAACCCGGCGGCGCGCTCGAGCTGGATTTCGGCATTTCGTATTCCGTCCGTCCGTAAAGCATGGACAGCGGCAAAAGGGGCGCCCCGCCCGATCCGCAAGGATCGGCGCGAAGCGCCCTTTTTTGATTTTCCCTGTCAATGCTTATGTCCCCAAATACTAGGCGGCCGTATGGCCCTGCGGCTAACGGTCAAGGTAGAGGCTCGACTCCAGCCGCTCGACCAGATCGGCCCAGGCCGGAAGCGACAGCTCTTTCACGTAAGCCAGCATGCCGCGGAGAACAAGGGGTTCCGGAACCGGCTTCGCCAATTCGTCCTCCATCAAGGACAAGCTGGCGAACAAGTCCGCTTTGCGCTCGGCCGGAAACTCCCCGTCCTTCGCCTGCTCCGCCGCCTTGCGCAGCTCGCTTGCGGCTAGACGGAACTTCATCTCCGGATCGGAATAGGAGCCGTCGTACGAAAGCACGTCTTCCCGGCTGAGCAGCGGCCGCTCCTTTTTGCGAATCATCCCTTCCATCACATCGTCAAGCCGCTGGACCAGAAAACGCGCGAGCCGACGGTCGCCAAACACCTTGCCTCCCTCCAGCATCCGGCTCATGTAGTGGAGCGACATTCCGCTCAGCAGCTCCGCCCCGTCCCAGGAATACGGCTCGGCCTCCCGGCCGTAAATCTCGAGAATGCGCTGTTGGTACCACAGGATAATACGGCTCTTGAAAGCCAAAAAAGCGTCCCGTACTTCCGATTTCGCTCCGAGAGCAGGCTCTCTCATGAGCAACGCGGCGAATTCCCGTTCCCGGCGGAAGTTGGCGAAATGGCGGGCGAGCTGAAGGCAAAGCTTCTCCCTTGGAGGGAAATGCCGCTCTTCCGGCAGTTCCCTCATCCCGGACATCAGGCGCTCGATGACGAAACCGACCACCGACAAAAGCAATTCGTCCTTGGATTTGAAATAGAAGTACAAGGAACCTTTGGCCATTCCGATTTCGTCCGCGATATCCTGCATCGAGGTGGCCCGGAACCCCTTTTGGGAAAAGCATCGGAGGGCCGCCTCCAGCACCATCCTCTTTTTGTCGTTCATCTTAACCTTCCTTAGGCTTGCGCCGCAGCTTCATCAACACCTCGTATGCGATCGGCACGATAAACAGCGTCAGCAGGGTGGAGCTGATCAAACCGCCGACGACGGTAACGGCAAGTCCGCGGGAAATGATGCCGCCTCCGCCTCCGATTCCGAACACCAGCGGAAGCAGCGATCCGATCGTCGCCAGCGCCGTCATCAGAATCGGACGCAAACGGGTTCCGGCCGCTTCCAGAATGGCCTCTCTCGTCGGCAGGCCTTCTCGCTCCTTGTGAATGACGCGGTCGATGAGGACGATCGCGTTCGTCACGACAATCCCGATCAGCATAAGCGCCCCCATAAGCGCCGATACGCTGAGCGTTTCGCCGGCCAGCCACAGCGCCACCAGGCCGCCAATGATGGCAAACGGCAGCGAGAACATGATCGCAAACGGAGCCAGCGCGCCGCCGAATGTCAGGACAAGCACCAGGTACACGATCGCGACGGCCGCCGCCATCGCCAGCCCGAGCTGCGTGAAGGTCTCGTTGATTTGTTCGGTTACGCCGCCGAACTTGACCTCGACGCCGACCGGCAAGTCCAGCTCGTCGATTTTCTTTTGCAGATCGGAGGAAGCTTTGCCGACGTCATTGGTGGTCACTTCCGCCGTTACGTTGACCACCATCCGGCCGTCCTCGCGGGTGATGGAGCTCGGAGCCGTTCCTTCCTCGACCTTGGCTACGTCCTTGATCGGGACTTCCATTCCAAGCGGCGATTGCAGCGTTTCGTTTTCGATGTCGGCAATCGTGGCGTATGCTTTATTGTCGACTTCCACATACACGTTATACGTTTTGCCTTCTTCCTGAACGGTCGTCAGCACCGGCCGATCATGGTTTGGCATCAGCTTCATCGCGATTTGCCCGGCGGTCAAACCGTACCGGCTCAGCTTCGCGTGGTTGGCGACGATCGTGTATTGGCCGAACGTTTCGGACAGGCTCGTGTCGACTTTGGCGAAGGCCGGATCCTGCTTCATCATCTCCGCGATCTTTTCGGCTACCGGCCGGATCTGATCCAGCGATTCGCCGTAAACGCCGAGGCTGAAGCTGGATCCGCCCATTCCGCCCGACATGTCCATTTCGCTCCAGGTTCCCTCCGGAACCTTCTTCTGCAGGCCGGCGACGATCGCTTCTTTTTTCTCCTCGAATTGCTTGATGTCAGGATCGAATTGGAGATAGAACAGCCCCGATTTGGAACCGCCCATCATGAACGGATTGCCGCTGCCTCCGACCGAATACTGCATGTTCGTCACGTCCGGCTGCTCCAGAAGATAGCTTTCCGCCTGCAGCGCCCTCTTTTCCACATCTTCGAGGCGGGCGCCCGGTTCCGGCTTGTAGGTAATCATCATGTACTTGTCTTCTTCTTCCGGCAGGAAGCTGGTCCCGATCAGCGGCACCAGGAGGAAGCTGCCAAACAGCAGGGCAAACGCCACGACAACGGTAATGACCTTGTGCCGCAAGGTGGAAGCAAGCATCCGCTTGTACCATTCGGCGAGCCGTCCCGGCTTGTCGTGATGCTCGTTCTTGCCCGGCTTGACGCCGCTGCGGAACATCGAATGCGCCATCATCGGCACGATCGTAATGGCGACAAGCAGGGAGGCGAGCAGCGTGAACACCATCGTGAGCGCAAACGGGATGAACAGCTGCCCGACCATGCCGCTTACCAGCGCGATCGGCAGGAACACCGCGATGGTCACGATCGTCGAGGACATGATCGGCGTGAACATCTCCCGGGTCGCGTCGATGATAAGCTCTTTCCCTTTCAGCTTCTCGCCGGACAGCGACATCCTGCGGTAAATGTTCTCGATGACGACGATCGAATCGTCGACGACCCGGCCGATCGCGACCGTCATTGCGCCGAGCGTCATGATGTTAAGCGTAATATCGAATTGCCGGAGCAAAAGCACGCCGATAATGAGCGAGAGCGGGATCGAAACGACGGAAATGATCGTCGACCGGAAATTCCGCAGGAACAGCAGGATGATAATGACGGCGAACAGAGCGCCGAACAACGCCTTTTCCACCATCGTCATCACGGAATCTTCGATCGGCTTGCCTTGGTCGAGAAGAACGACCAACTCCATGTCCGGATACTTTTTCTTGAATGCGTCCACTTCGTCCTTGACGGCGTTGACGACATCGACCGTATTGGCGTCGTTGGCTTTAACGACCTGGATGCCGATCGATTCTTTCCCGTTCGTCCGGGAAATCGACTCCGCCTGGCCGACCAGCTCCAGCTTGGCGATTTCGCCCAGCTTGACGGTAGGCACCCCGGCCGGCAGCGCCGGTATGGAGGCTCCTGCTCCGGCAGCCGCGCCCGTACCGGCGGCTGCGCCCGGACCGCCCGCACCGGCAGCCCCGCCTGCGGGGAAGCCGGCGGAAGCGCCTGCCGGGGAACCGGCGGCGGCACCGGAACCGACGGCTGGAATCGTCAGATTGCGCAAGTCGTCCAGCGTCGCCACGCGGCCGTCCACGACGACCGATTTTTCCGAACGGTCCAGCTCGAACACGCCGAGCGGAGCCTTGACGGCGGCGGCCTGGATCAGGCTTTTGACGGTATCTTCGCTAAGGCCCAACTGGGCAAGCTTGGCCTTGTCGAAGGTCAGCCGCACTTCTTTCATATACTGTCCGGCCACCGACACCGAAGCGACGCCTTGGATATCTTCCAGCGCGGGCTTGATTTCGTCTTCGACGATTTTGGTCAGATCCTCGAGGCTGCCTTGACCGGCTGCGCTAACCGAGATGACCGGGAAGGAATTGAACGAGAACTTGGACACCGTCGGCGTCTCCACGCCGCTCGGCAAAGTCACCGCGTCGATCGCTTCGCGAACGTCGGTGGCCGCTCTGTCCATGTCTTGGCCGTAGTTAAACTCCACGATGATGTTGGCAGCATTTTCCATGGAGGTGGACGTTACGTTTTTCACGTTGTCCAGATTGCGAAGCCGCTGCTCCAGCGGCGCCGTCACTTCGTCGACCACCGCGTCCGGCGTCGCGCCCGGATACACGGCCGTCACGCTCAGGAACGGCAGCGACAGATTGGGCAAACTCTCTTGCTTCATCGTCATGCCGGAATATAAACCGGATACGAGGACGATGAGGGTGAACAACCAAAGCGCAAACTTGTTGTTCAGCGAAAACTTGATGACGCTCTTCATCTCTCCACTCCCTTTTGAACTTGGCCATCGCGGCGCCATCTTATCGAACGGCCGGTCGAAAGCCGATCTGGCGTCTTTCCGTCCGATAGGCCGCAATTTTCATCCTAATATACGAGCCTAGCCGGACATGGTTTCAAAATTTTTCGACCGTTCGTTCGACCGCACGTTCGACTTTTTGTGGCCGCCGGGGCACGCCAAAAAAAGACGACGGCCCCATCCACATTCTCTGTCGACCTCTATCAGCGTTTTTTGAAGACCGTATTCGGAATGGGGCGGAACCGTCGGGTTCCTTCCGGGCATTGGATTTTGTGCAGGATACCGGCTCCTTTCGCCTCTTTCCGGCACGTATGCTGGATTTTCTCCAATAAAAAGGCCCGAGAGCCGTGCAGATTCGGCTTCTTCGGGCCAAAACACTGGATATATCCAATATAGACCGGCTTCCGGCGCCTGAACGGTGCATTCGATTGGATTTATTCCAATTTAGCCGCGCACCTTTAGACGCTTAGCCGAGTTGCTATCGAGTTGCTATATTGTCGCGTTAACCAAGATAAGGACGCTCAGACTGCGACTGCTCATGGGCTACGGCGGCTGTCCGGCAGAGCGTTTAAACATCCTTGTTCGTTCATGAGCTAATGGGAGCGGCCGCACGCGCAAAAAAACGCCCCGGCCTCGCCGCAAAAGCTGCGGCATAAAGTCCGGGGCAATACAGGGGGTGGGGAGTCGAGAATCGTTGGCGAATGAATCCATCCCGCGGCTCCTTATCCGTTCACCGGAGCGGCCGGAGGGGTTGGCGGTTGACGTTTGACGATTTGGCGGTATGCGCGTTTGAGTGCGGGCAGCAGATAGTAGTCAAGCCCGAACTTGCCCGCGTTGGGACCGGCCAGCAGGATGATGATGCCGAACAAAATCATCCAGGGATTGCTCGATACGGTGCCCGCCATCAGGAACATGAAATTCATCAGCATGCCGAAAAATGCCGCCGTGAGGGTCAGTCCGCCCAAAATCAGGCCCAGCCCGACCAGGAATTCGCCCCACGGAATCAGGAAGTTGAACAGCTTAACATTCGGCAGCGCGAAATGCTTCAGAAAAGCGACGTAATTGGGGTACATCGCGTTTTCCGTACCGGTCTCCAGCACCGGGTTCTTGATCGCTTTGTTCAAAAAACCTGCGGCGTTAAAGCCGTCCGCAATCTTGTGCCAGCCCGCTTCCACCCATTTCCACCCGAGGTAAAACCTCACGGCCACAAGCAAAGCGGCGGCGATCCGGTTTGTTCTCAGCCAGTTTCCCATTTGCATCCACTCCTCTCTTCTGGCTCCATCATAGCTTGCCGGCGCCGTTTTCCCCATCGGGACAAACGCTGAAAACGACGAGGACAGTTCCCTGATTTTTCCGTAAGGGTTCCGTCTGGCCATTTCTTAGCCGAAATTAAGGGAATTCCCCGACTTACAGCGGCAAGTGGAAAGAATAAAATGATGAGAGGATAAAAGGGTCGGCATAACAAGGGAAACGAGGTGAAAAGGAAAGTGGAAAACGTTTGCAAACTTGCGGAAAAGGAACTTGAGCAGCTCCGCGAACTGATTTCGGTCGACGTGGCGGCATTGGCGTGGTACCGGGAGCGGGAGCGCCGCCTGGTCTGGGAAGTCGCGTCGGGCTGCGGCGACGAACGGTACCGCATGCTCTCGATCCGGATCGGCCGCGGTTTGGAAGGCACCGTTCCGAGAATCGGCCGGCCGCTCATCTTGGACCCCTGCAACCCGGGCACCGCACGAATGAAAGAGCAATCTCCCTTGATGCTGGTCGAGAAGCTGCAGGTCGCAGCCGGCTTCCCCGTCTTGTCGCAAGGCCGCCTGAAGGGCGTGCTTCTGGCGGGCAACCGTTCCGTCCGCTGCTATACTCCGGAAAATCTGGCCGTGCTCCAGCTTTCCGCCAACTGGCTCGGCCAACTGGGCGAATGCGATGCGAAAGACCGGCAGGTTCGTTTTGGAGAGTTCTCCTGATATGATAGAGACGTATACGGGAAAGGAGGAGAGGGAATGGTTCGGATCATGCTCGTGGACGACCACGCCGTCGTCCGCTCCGGACTTCGAATGCTGCTCGAAAGCAAACCCGGCATCGAAGTGGTCGGCGACGCGGCGGACGGAGACGAAGCGATTCGGATGGCTCTGCAGATCAAGCCCGACCTGGTCTTGATGGACCTCAGCATGCCGCACGGGAAGGACGGGCTCACCGCAACGGCCGAATTGAAAAAGCTGCTGCCGGACACCGCCGTCCTCATTTTGACCATGCACGATGACGAAGAGTACCTGTTCCGTTCGATTCAAGCCGGCGCTTCCGGCTATATTCTGAAGAGCGCGCCGCACGAGGAACTCCTTGCCGCGATCCGGTCCGTATCTCAAGGCGACGCCTATCTGTATCCGACCGCCACGAAGCGGCTGATGAACGAGTATATGGAACGAGTCCGCAACGGAGACGGGGCCGATTCCTACGAACAGCTGTCGGAACGGGAAAAGGAAGTGCTCGGTTGGATCGCCAAAGGCTATTCCAACAAAGAAATCGCCGATCGCCTGGTCATCAGCGTCAAGACGGTGGAAACCCACAAAGCTCATATCATGGAGAAGCTCGGTCTCAAGACGCGGCCCGACCTGGTGAAATATGCGCTCAAGAAGGGGTTGCTGACGTTTGACACCTGAAGAGACGCAACGCGTGAACAAGCTGCTGGAATGTCTCGACGACCCTGCGTTTCAAATGGATGCCGCCTTCCGCCGCAACCTCAGGCAAACGCTGCAGCAGCTCAACCATCTGAAGCTCGCGCTGGACGAATCGTCGATCGTGGCGGTAACCGACCGCAAAGGCATCATTCAGTACGTCAACGACAAATTTTGCGAAATTTCCAAGTACAGCCGGGAAGAACTGATCGGCAGCGATCACCGGATCATCAATTCGGGCTACCATAGCAAAGCGTTCATGCGCGATCTGTGGCGCACCATCCGCTCCGGGAACGTGTGGCGGGGCGAAATCCGGAACCGGGCGAAAGACGGCAGCTATTACTGGGTGTACACGACCATTGTGCCGTTTCTGGACGAAAAGGGCGAGCCCTATCAATATTTGGCCATCCGCAACGAAGTGACTCCGCTCAAGCAGGCGGAGCAGGAGCTGCAGCGAATGATGACGCGCGTCATGCGCATCCAGGAAGAAGAGCGCAAACGCTTCTCCCGCGAGCTGCATGACGGCATCGGACAGAGCTTGTTCGGCATGGCCATTCATCTCGACCGGCTGCTGGCCAACCCCGACCACCCGCCGGAATTGAAGCAGCTTCGCCAAGACGTCACCGCCATTATGGAAGAGGTGCGGAATCTGGCCTGGGAGCTGCGCCCGTCCGTGCTGGACGATCTCGGGGTCGCGCCGGCCCTGCGAAGCTATTCGGAGATGTTTTCCCAGCATTACGGCATCCGCGTCCATCTGACCTGCAAGCTGTCCGGCAGGCTGGACCGGCAAGTGGAAACCGCTTTGTACCGGATCATTCAGGAAGCGTTGACCAATATCGGCAAATATGCCGGCGTTGCCGAAGCCCGGGTCGACGTATGGGAATCCGAAACGCATGTCCACGCGCAGGTGGAAGACCGCGGCGTCGGATTCGTGCCGATGCCGGAAAGGCAAGGCGTCGGACTGTTCAGCATGGAAGAGCGCGCCAGAGGAGTGGGCGGCCAGACCCAGGTCCGCTCCGCGCCGGGGGAAGGAACGATCGTGACCGTCGTTTTGCCGAAAACGGCGGAAGGAAGTTGACATTCCTATCCATTCATGATAACATTAAGCACTAATTTAAGTGTAACCCTCTGATTTTTCCGTCAAAGGGGATTATGCCTCCCGTTCCCTTTCACATTCCTTATGTTCAAACGGCTGCTGGAAGGAAACACGAATTCTCACTGGAGCGGCCGAGGAGCCGCAAGAACGATTGAGAGGCAGGGCTTTCGTTGTATTCGTGCAAGTGAATTCAGGAAGAGTCGCGCGGTTGCGCTTAAGCTAAACAAGACCCCCGCCGGGATTATCCGGCGGGGGTCGTCCAATTGCTTGCAGCCGATTGGTGGAGACGTCTGCTTGATTTTGTTACTTTCTTTCCGGCAGAGACTCCACATAGCTGTCCGACATGCTGATCAGCTCCAGCGCATTTTTATATTGCTCTTCGGTCACCAGGTCCTTCCCGGCTTCTCCCCCGCCGAACGGATAGACGACTCCGTCCTTAAAGTCGAGTCCGGGGACGAATACCGCCTTGTCGTTGATAAACGATCCCGAAGGCAGGTAGTACCGCTGCGGCAGCACGTTATGCGTTTCGTTCAGGATATCCTGGCCGAAATGAATATGGTTCGCCAGCGAAATGCCCGCCAAATTCGCGATGGTCGGGAACAGATCGGATTGCCCGCCCGTCTGCTCGAGCACCTTGCCTTCGGTTTGTCCGGGAAGCTTGATGATGAGCGGAATATTCAGCATATCCGGAGCCTCGTATTCGCGGCCGTAGATTTCCCGCATCAATCGTTTCTCGTATTTGGTCAGCGAGTATACGGGCAGCCCCTGGTGGTCACCATAGATGACAACGAGGCTGTTATCCCAGACGCCGTTCGCCTTCAGCTTGTCGATGAACTGGCCTAATGCGAAGTCCGCGTAATTCTGGGCCCGGATGTAGTCTCCCACCAGCGTGTCCTCGAATTTGTCGGGCAGCTTCATCTTGTATTTGCGCTCCGGCAAATTAAACGGGTGATGGCCGGACATGGAGATGACCTGCACATAGAACGGCTTGCCGCTCTGCTGCATCGATCCGAGCTTGGCCGCCGTCTTGTCGTACAGCACTTCGTCCGATGCGCCGAACATGACGGGGTCCTCTTCGCCGAAAAACGTCTTGTCGTAGTACTTGCCGAATCCGAGCGCCTTGTAAAGCTCTTTGCGGTTCCAGAAGATGACGTCGTTCGTGTGGAAAGTGGCCGTTTCATAGCCGTACTCCGCAAACGTCTTGGGCATGCTGGGCAGTTCTTTGTCCGCATATACCTGCGATGCGGCGCCGTGCTGGGGGATGTAGAACGACGTGTTCACGACAAATTCCGCATCGGAGGTGTTGCCCTGACCGACCTGTTGATAGAAATGCGGGAAATAAAGGCTTTCGCTCGCCAGCCGGTTCAAATTGGGCGTAATCTCCTGCCCGTCCAGCTTCAAGCCGATCAGGAAGTTCTGGAACGCCTCGAGCTGGATGACGATGACGTTTTTGCCTTTCGCCGCTCCCCAATAGGCGGGGTTGGCCTTGGCTTCGTTCCCTTTGACTTCCCGGATTTTCTCTTGCGTCACCTTGCTCGAATCGATCGTCTCGTCCTTCGAGGCTCCGAACGCGACGTACGCTTCATAATTGAGAATGCCCATGTTTTGGGCCTGCAAAATTTCGTTCATTCCGTCTTTATAGGGATAGATGCTGGCCACGCACATGGCGAGCGAGAGAACGCCGACGGCAGCGGTGGCGCTCCGCGGCTCGCGGACGGCAAGGCTTCTTCCCCAAGCCCGCACCTTGCGGCTGACAAGCAGTAAAATAAACAAAACGACAATGTCGACGTAGATCAGCAGAAAATAAGGATGCAAAAGCGAAAAGACGCTGCTCTTCACTTCCGTTACCTGGCCGACCTGCTGCAAGGCATGGTAAGTGACGATGACGCCAAAATACTTGTAATACATGATGACGGCAAAATAAACGGTCGTCAGGATCAGATTGACCACCAAATAAGCGCCCAGCTTGCGTTTGTGAAACAGCAGCTCGACGAGGCAAAACGCCACCCATACCGAGGGAATGCCCGTCGCGAGCGGCATCCAAACATGGCCTCCGTCGAAGATCACGAACCGGGCCAGATAAATTTTGAGTGCCATCAGAATGGAAAAAAAGACGAACGGTTTCGATAGCAGACGCCATATTCGCTGCCTGGCAGTCACTTTGATCATCCCCTGTAGTTCTTCCTATCGTTCTTCCGCGCAGATCGGTTTCAAGTAATCATTATACGGACTTATTCTTTGCAAATAAAGTTTATGCAATACCTGGAATACGTTGATCCTGAACCCGCGAGAGGACGTGAGCCGATGGCGATCCGATACACAAGGCCGTACGATCGTATTTTGGACGATTTGACCAACGCTTTGGTTTCCATTCCCGACTGCTACGAAACGTTTGAAATGACGCGATACGAATGGGACGAACTCGAAGAGTCGGAGCGGGACGTGTGCCTGCGGACGCTGGCCGACGATCTGTTTTACGTGCTCGGCGCATCCCCCGTTTCTTCCGCCGGTTCCGGCAAGCTGGAGTACGACAAAGACCGCCACGTCATCAAAGTGATCGTTTCCCCCCGGCTCACGCATCTGGTTCAACTTAAAGAAAGGTAAGCCGGGACCCCGCGTTCGCGCGCAACCCGCATCGTTTACCGCTTATCGCTTGTGGTATAATGAAGTATTGACAATAAGCGGAAGGAAACGAACGATGACCAGCTCCCTGTCGCTTCAACAAATCAAGCTGCTGTGCGGACATCTTTCGTATGAACGCGGGCGCAAATATTACGAGGAACATCGGGTAACCGGCGTCGAATACGATGCGGCCCATCGGCAATACAGCGCCTGCGTGGCCGGCGGCACGGATTATTATCAGCGGATCGTGATGGACGATACCGGCATTCAGGACGCCAGATGCACATGTCCTGCCTATCATAGCCAGTACCTTTGCAAGCATATCGCCGCCGTGCTCATCCATCTCTACGTGTCGCAGCCCAAGCCCGCGGAGCCGTCCCGCATCGTTCCGTTCACGCCGCCTCCGGCGCCGGTCTTCACCAGCCGGGATATTCAGTTTGCGAAAAACATGATCTCCCTGTTCGACGCGCCGCCCGCGGCCGCCTATCCGAACGACGAAGAGCCCGGAAGCGAGCCGCAGTTACTCGAGACGGAGTTCGTCTGTTCGCCCGTAAACGACCACGGCCGTTCCCCTTTGATGGCCGTCGAAATGAAAGTGGGGCCGAAACGGCTGTATGTCGTTCAGAAAATAAAAGATTTTTTGCAAAAGGTCGAGGCCAAGCTGCCGTATGCGTTCGCCAAGCTGTTCACGTACGATCCGACGGTGCACGCGTTCAAGCCGGAGGATCAGGCGATCGTGCGCCGCCTGATCGAAATCGGGCGCAGCGAGGAAGCCTACCGCGAAGCCTTCCGCAGCCATAACGGCGGCTCCTCCCTGCATCTTGAGCGCCGCATGATCATCCCCCCGTACGCGTGGGAGGAAATGCTGCCGCTGTTTGAATCGGCGAACGTCCGGTTCGAGCACGGCATGCGGACCGCCGAACGGATTATCGTGACCGACGAGCCGCCGCCGCTGGAGTTCGAGCTGAACCAGGCGCCGAAGGAAGGTTTTCAGCTGGACATCCGCGGCCTCGAACGGACGCTTGTCATGGACAGCTACGGCGTTGTCGTGGCGGACGGCATCCTGCACCGGATGGACGATGCCTCACTGCGGCGGCTTGACGAGTTGAAGCGCATGTTCGCCTATAAGCCGGGGAAGCAGATGCTCATTCCCCCGGCGCAGATCGAGCCGTTCATGGATCGGGTCATTCCGGGGCTGCGCCGGATCGGAAACGTAATCATCGCCCAGGCGGTCGCCGATCGGATCGTCAGCCCCAAGCTGCAGGCGAAAGTGGAGCTGGATTGGCTGAACAACCGGCTGCTCGCCAGGCTGACCTACATTTACGATGACATCGTGATCGATCCGATGCAGCCGGGCAAAAGCAGGCAAGCGGACGCGGACCGCATCCTGCTGCGCGATATGGAAACCGAAGGGCGCATTATGAGCCTGATCGAACGGGCTTCGTTCAAGTATAACGGCAGCGAACTGTATCTCGACGACGAGGAGCGGATCTGCCGGTTCCAATACCGGCTGCTCCCGCAGCTGGAGAAATGGGCCGAAGTCTCGGCGACGGCCGCCCTGGAGGCGATGCTGCGCGACACGCCTCCCCCGCCCCGCATGACGATCGACCTCGATGCCCGGACGCAATGGCTGGAAGTTCGCTTCGATATGGACGGTATCGACGAACGGGAAATCGGCCTGATCCTGAAAACGCTGATCGAGAAAAAAACGTATTACCGCCTGTCCAGCGGGGCGTTCCTGTCGCTGGAAGACGAAGGATTTGCGGAAGTCGCCCGCCTCATGGAGGAAATGGGCGTTCGGAAAAACGAGATCAAAGGTTCCCGGCTCGACCTCGCCCCCGTGCGGGGGCTGCCGCTGATGGACGCGGGCCCGAGAACCCGGAACGTCAAGCTTGGCCGCGCGCTCAGGCAAATGCTGGACAACATGCGCAATCCGGACAACCTGGACTTCGCCGTGCCGGAAGGGCTCGCGCCCGTTTTGCGGGATTATCAGAAATTCGGCTTCCAGTGGCTGAAGACGCTCGCCCATTATCGTTTTGGCGGCATACTCGCCGACGATATGGGACTCGGCAAGACGCTGCAGGCCATCGCCTTCATCGAATCCGTCCGGGACCAGATACGGGAGTCGGGCTTGCCGGCGCTGATTGTGTCCCCCGCTTCGCTGATCTACAACTGGCGCAACGAAATCGCGAAGTTCGCCCCCGAGCTCCGGGTGAGCCTCGCCGCCGGCGATAAGCAGGAGCGAAGCGGCGTCCTTGAGAACCTTGACGGTGTGGACGTACTGATCACTTCCTATCCGCTGCTGCGGAGGGATATGGAGCATTACGCCAAGCAGCGGTTTCACACGCTGTTTCTCGACGAGGCGCAGGCGCTCAAAAACCATACGACCCAAACGTTCCAAGCGGTCAAGGTCATTCGGGCGGGGTGCCGCTTTGCGCTGACCGGGACGCCGATCGAGAATTCGCTGGAGGAGCTGTGGTCGCTGTTCGACGCCGTATTCCCGGAGCTGTTCGGAAGTCGCAGCCGGTTTGCCGAGCTGCCCCGCGAGACGGTGGCCAGGCGGGTTCGGCCGTTCATTCTGCGGCGGCTGAAGAGCGATGTGCTGAAAGAGCTGCCGGACAAAATCGAAACGCTGCAAATGTCGGAATTGACCGCCGAGCAGAAGAAGCTGTATGTGGCCTACTTGGCCAAGCTGCAGGCGGAGACGATCGCCCATCTGAACACGGAAGGTTTCCAGAAGAGCCGGATGAAGATTTTGGCCGGCTTGACGCGGCTGCGCCAGCTGTGCTGCCATCCCGCGTTGTTCGTGGAAAATTACACGGGCGATTCGGGCAAGCTGGAACAGCTGCTGGAAATTGTCGAGGAGGCGCTTGCCGGCGGCAAGCGGCTGCTCATTTTCTCGCAATTCACGTCCATGCTGGGTCTGATTCGCGAGGAGCTTGAGCTGCGGGGGCTGCCGTACTTTTACCTCGACGGCCAGACGCCTGCGAAGGAGCGGGTGGAGCTGTGCCGGAGATACAACGAAGGGGAGAAGGATCTATTTCTCATCTCGCTTCGGGCGGGCGGTACGGGCCTGAACCTGACGGGCGCCGACACCGTCATTCTGTACGATCTGTGGTGGAACCCTGCGGTCGAGCAGCAGGCGGCGGACCGCGCGCACCGGATCGGGCAAAAAAAGGTCGTGCAGGTCATCCGGCTCGTCGCGCAGGGCACCATCGAGGAAAAAATCGTGGAACTGCAGCAGCGCAAAAAGGACTTGATCGCCGAAGTCATCCAGCCCGGCGAAGAAGCGCTGTCGGCCATTACCGAAGAGGAAATTCGCGAGCTGCTGATGATTTAGGTGGATATCAGAACAAACGAACCTCCAAAATCCACCGCAATCGTGGAGATTGGAGGTTCATTTCTGTTTCGGTTCCATATTCTGCCGCTTCCCCAAGCGAACCGGCCGGGCGGGAATGCAGTTGCCTTAACAGCAACTGCAAAGCCCGTTTTCGCCTCGACCCCCGATTTAAGTGCCGAAAAGGCAATTCAATCGGGTATCCGGCTCGCCAAACCGGTCTAGCGGGATTGCAGTTGCCTTAATAGCAACTGCAAAGTCCGTTTTCGCCACGACCCCCGATTTAAGTGCCGAAAAGGCAATTCAATCGGGTATCCGGCTCGCCGGATAGGCCGGGCATAACGTTTCCGGTTACAACTGCTCGACCCCAAGCTGAAGCGCCGACGGAGACAGCAGCCACTTGCCGTCCTTTTTCACCGCTTCGTTCGCGATCGTTGTCCGGGCTTTCACCGTTTGGCCCGCAACCTGCACTTCGTTGAGCGCCTGGAAAAGCACCGTCGCCTTGTCCGAACCGTTGTAATCGGCAATCACAAACTTTTCGATCGTGATCTTGGAATCGTATGCGGCGAAGATTTGCTTGATTTGCTCCGCAGCCGTTTCTTTCAAGCTGCTGTCGTCAAAGAACATCGTGGCCAGATAAGCTTCCAGATTCTCTCCATTGGAAGCGGCTAGCTGCGCCTCGACAACGGCTTTTATGGCCGCTTCTTCCTCCGCGGGAATCCCGGCGGCTTGCTTAAACAGCTCCGGCACGTTCGTATAAGCCGTTTCGTCGATCTGGAGGTTGTAAATTTTCCACTCGCCGTTCGCCCCCGGATGAAGCGTGTAGGTCACGCTCGACCGGTTATTGGGATAAAAGCCGTCTCCGCCGATCTTCACGCTTTCCTCGACGGTTGTAAGCACCACTTCCTGCGCCGAATAGGACCGGATTTCCTTCTTGACGATCGTCGTCTTTGTCTTCACCCGCGCTCGCTGTTCTTCCAGTGCTTTACGGATAGGCTCTTTTAACGGCGAATCGTCCGTGAACAGCGCAACGGTCGCCTCGACATCCGATGCGGCCTCCGCCGCGACGACCTTATCCAGCAAAGCGAATACCGCAGCCTGCTGCTCGGCCGTAGGGCCTTTATCCTCGATGATGACGGTCTTCGCCGTGGCGTCCCAGCGAACGTCCTTGCCCGACAACGTGGCGATAAACTTGACGCCGACAAGCGTCCGGTTGTTCACCGTCCGAAGCTGGTTGTCGATCGGTACGGCCTTGCCGTCCACGAACGCGGCGTCGGCGCCGATCGTCAATTCAATCGTGCGGCCGTTCGACTTCGCCGTAATTTTCTTCGTTGCCGGCGTGTAGACGACATCGTACCCCAGTTCTTTAAAGAGCGAGCGGAACTCGACAAACGTTCTGCCGTCCAAAGCGACCGGTTCGGCCGCAAAGGAAACCGGGGACCCGTTCAAAATAACCTGAATCGGCTGCGTCTTCGCCGCCGCCACACCCGAGAACGCAAGCGCCATCGCCGCGGTCAAGGCGAGCACCCTGAAACGTTTCATATGTACACCCTCTCGTCTTTTAAAATAAATAATGAATTCAATCGCTGCCTTTTTCGGCTTGGCCTGATCACTATCCTCTGATCCACCTCCCCTTCGATCAGGTATAATATATATTTTATACCAAAATTAACTTTAGTTTTGTCGTATTTTGCATACAAACATTTGTTAAAAAAGAAAAGATATGAATAAACCATGAACCGGCGAGTGCGTAATAGCGAATGAATTCCAGGCATACGAAAAAGTGGCGTCAGAGATAAAGACCTGACACCACTCATTCCGAACTTCTCCCCCTTAAGCCCGGCGGGCGGACGCGCGCCTGCGAAGCCAAGCGACCGCAAGCACCAGGAACGGGAACACAAGATACCCGCTCAAAATATAAAACGTGCCGTTAGTCGAAAGAAAATTCGCCAGCTCCTGCATGTTCGGAGCCACCCACATGCTCATGACGGCGATGACGAGGCCGACCGGGTACACGAACAGCCGGTAATCGTTCACCCGAAAAACATTCGCGAATCCTGCCGCGGCCACGTAATAGAACGCCGTAATCTTCACGAACGCCCCCAGCACCCAGATCATCATGACCATCGCCTCCACGTGCTCGACAAAGTCGCCAACGCGGATATACCTTGAAGCCATCAGGAACGGATAATTGAATTTGGCCGTGACGTTGCCGAACAGAAAGAGCAGCGTCATGTTGCTGATCAGCATGGCCGCCATAACCCCCGCCACGGATGCCATCCCGACTCTTAAACTCCGCTTACTCTCATGAAGGTACGGATAAAAAAAGGAAATCAACATAAATTGGCAGTACCACCCCTGCACGACCAATGTCCCCTTTACAACCGGCGTCATCCCGTTTCCCAGTACCGGCAAAAGATTCATCGGTTTCAGCTCGGGCAGCAAGAGCGCAAAATTCAATAGAATCAGCAGCAGAACAACGGGCAGAAAGATTTGGGAACAGCGGGCAAACGCCTCCGCACCGGCTTTCACTGCGATGGCCGCTACAAGCGTCATCGACGCGACCAGGAAGAACAACGGCGTTCTTTCAAAGAAATTGCCCGCGAGAAATTCCGCATAGCTGCGCATCGTGATCCCTGTAATATGGATATGGAACAGCACGAATACAATGCCGAGAAAGGTACCGGCAACCGGACCCAGCGCCTTCTGCAAAATTCCGATAAAATGGTCGCCGGGATACATCCGGTGCAAACGCCACGTGCACCATACGATCAGATAGCCGGCGATGGAGCCCAGCAGCGGCGTCATCCACATGTCATTGCCGCTAATCGCGGACGTAATGCCCGGCAACATCAGCAGGGCCGTACCCATGATGCACAGAAACATCATCATCGCGATCTGGGTACTCGTTATTTGTTCCTTTTGCGGCATGCCGCATCCTCCCTTCCGTATGCCGGCGCTTACGGCTTAAGCCAGCGGCCGAGCGGCCCGTAGACGGCACTGATCCACTCCGACGGACCCGGCAGATCGGGATTCCAAATTAGCGTGACGGACAGTGCCAGTCCGAAGACGGTTATGACGGCATAAGCCCATCCGGCTTTCGGGTTGCGCCGCAGGAGCCGAAAATCCGCTCCGAGCATGGCGAAAACGGCAAGCATCGCTCCCAACGTTTTGGTCCAGTTCATCTTTCATCCACTCCTCTTCAATATGGGATCGAATCGTTCGTAACCCCCGGCCGTTTCAGGCGGGTTCGCACGTGTACTCGCACATCGATGCCGGAGAAAACGTCGTTCCAGTTTTTTTGCACGGCTCGCCACTGGCTGGGATAATGCCTTCGGAACAGTTCCCCGAAGCCGAAGATGTCGGAACGGTACGCCTTCTGGGCTTTCTCCAGCGCGGATCGCACGCTGCTTTCGATTTCTTCCGACGCCCCTATCTCGGCTCTGCGTATCCATTCCGGATCCATGACGTCACCGCCGCTCGTACTTTGCAGCAGATTGCTTTTGGACTCGATATACGCATCGACGCTCCATTTCCCCTCCCGGATCGAAGGAACCAGCGTCGTATGGTGATTGATTATCCACATGGAAACTTTGCCTTTGGACCCGGCTATGTCGGATGTGAAAATGGCGTCCTTGTTTTCATTTTTTAGCCAGAGCAGCCCGCGAGTCGCTTGGATATCCAGCAAGCCGACCAGCCGTCCCTCCTTCAGCACCGCGCTTCCGACGAAGTACGGAGAGGTCTGGTTGGAAGGCGTGCCGGGCTGGGAACGCCGCACCTGGATATACGGCAGAACCGCCGTGTTCTCTGCCCCGGAAAGCATGCTCAAAAGCTTTACCATCGTGACGTCGGGAACTTTGTTCAACCTGGACATCTCCCGCAGCGATTCGGCCGAATCCCGTTCCAATCTCGGGGCCAGCCGCAGTATCTCTGCCGCTTTTCCTTTGCTGACGTATATATTGGCCCTCTCGCGAGGCTGGCGGGCGTGAAGCAGAAGGTTCAAGTCCTTTTCGATCCCGTTTCTTGCCCTTTCTTCCCCGAAAATAAACACTTCGCCGTGTCCCCAGAAGATCTCTCGAGACAACTGCATTTGCAGATTGCCGATCGCGTCGGCCAGCGTCTCCCCTTCCACCGTTTTGACCATCGTTTGTCCCTGAGCGCTCCCTTTGGATCTGTCCTGCCCGCTTCCCCCCGCCTTCGGGACATAGATTTGCGCGGACAGGAGAATCCGTCCCGACTCGGCCTGATCGAATCCGGCCGCCATAACCAGCGCAAGATCGTTCAACTCGCTCCGGTCCCAGCAACCCGTGAGCAGCGCCGCCGTTATGCCCAAAGCCGCCATGCGGCGGAATCGCCGAATATGCTTCAATTGCGATCCTCCCCTTGCCTTTTCGGCTCGCCCGCTGGCGAATGCAACCTGACGTCGTTAACCGCCGGTTCGGGTCTTTTGTCCATGGTCCACAGCGGGGCCCGGAACCAGGTATCCTTCCAGTCGTTCCGGCGGGCAGGCATCATTCCCGACAGATACGGCATGCCGAAGGAACGCAGTTGGCACAAATGAATGACGAGCAAGATGACGCCAAGTATAACGCCTAACATGCCGACGATCCCGGCGAGCAGCATGATGGGAAAACGGAGCAGCCGCAAGGAGATGCCGATCGGATAGTGCGGAATCATGAACGAGGCGATGCCGGTTAAGGCCACGACCATGACCATGATCGGCGAGACCAGCCCCGCAGCCGTCGCGGCTTCTCCGATCACGAGCGCCCCGACGATGCTGACTGCGGCACCGACTTGCTTGGGCAGTCTGACCCCCGCTTCGCGCAGCGCTTCGAACGTGACCTCCATCATGATGGCCTCAAAGAGCGCCGGAAACGGAATATCTTCCCTGCTCTTGGCGATGCTGAGCAGCAGCGTCGTCGGCACCATCTCCTGATGGAAGGTGAGAACGGCGACATACATGGAAGGAAAGAGCAGCGCCATGATAAAAAACAGAAACCGCAGCCAGCGGACCGTCGTCCCGATGAAAAATTTCTGGTAGTAGTCCTCCGGCGATTGCAGAAACGCAAACAACGTCGTCGGAGCAATGAGCGAAAACGGCGTCCCTTCCACGAGCAGCACGATTTTCCCCTCCATCAGCGCCGCCGTCGCCACATCGGGCCGTTCCGTCGCCAGCAGCTGCGGAAACGGGGACCAGGGATTGTCCTGAATGTATTCCTCCAGCGCGCCGCTCTCCATGACTCCATCCACATCGACCCGGCGCAGCCGGTTCATCGCTTCCTCGACCAGTTCCTTCGGGGCGATCGACTCGATAAAAGCGATCACAACCCGGGTGCGGCTGAGCCGTCCGAGCGTAATCGGCCGCATTTTGAACAGCGGCGTTCGCAGCCGGCGCCGGAGCATGGCCATGTTCGTAATTAGCGTTTCCGTAAATCCTTCCCGCGGCCCTCGAATGACCGACTCGGCCATCGGTTCTTCGATGGCTCGTTTTTCCCAATCGGCAAGGCCAAAGGAAATCCCCATCGTCTCCCCTTCCATGAGGAGAACCGGATTTCCTTGAAAGACTTCTTCCAGCAAATCGCCTATCCGGAAGACGGTTTTCGTCGGCGCAACGGGCATCGATTCCGCAAGCCGCATCCGTCCGCCGCGTTCGGGATCGCCTTCTTCCCCGGATTCGGTTCCGTTTTCCGAAGCGCCCGTCCAGGCGGCTTCCGAGGAAGATTTCCGTTCGTCCCCCCGCTCGATCTTGCGGCTCCCCGAACCGCCGCGAGCGTCCACCAGCGGCCGAATCACTTGCTGGTCGATCAAGGTCATATCGGACTGTCCGCTTATATAGACGAGGATGGCTTTGCGTCCCATCCCCAGCTTAAACTTGTGCAAAACGGCGTCGGAGCAATCGTTAAGCAGTTCGTTCAGCGTCTGTTCGTTGCGTTCAAGCTCGTAATCAATGGGTTGGGCGTATCGGTCATGAATATCGGCCGCAGGATTTGCGCTTCCCATATGTTTCACGATAATCTTTCCTTTGTTTATGATTTTCTGGGTATTTTGTCCTATATTTCCATTTTTATTACCCGTTCGCTTCCATGCGCGGACCCAATCCGGCTTTTGCAGGCTTCGCCGGACGAGCCGCTGATCGTGGACCAGCCGCAACCGGTCCTGAAGCGCGGCGGTCGGCAGCCGAACGTTCATCGGAAAAAGCAAACTGCCCCGGGATGTTCGAGACATCCCGGGGCAGTTTGCTTTGCGAATGAACGCGAATTTCAAACTGAACCATGCGGTCATGCGCCTTAGGGAGCGGCATTCCGCCTCCTTAGGCAAGCCTAACCTTTAAGCGCTCCGGCAAGCGCGCCGGAAATGAAATAGCGCTGGAGAAACAAAAACAGGACGACCACCGGCAGCACGCTGATCACGACCCCCGCCATCAGCGTCGGATAATCCGTCAAATATTCCCCGCGGAACTGCAGCAGCGCAAGCGGCAGCGTCATCTTGTCCTTGCCGCCCAGAAGCAGCATCGGAAACAGCAGATCGTTCCACACGATTACGGACAAAAACGCGGCCGTCGACGCGAGATACGGCGCGCATAGCGGAAAGACGACCCGGATCAGCAGCCTCCATTCGCCCGCTCCGTCGATGGCTCCCGCCTCCAGCAGTTCCTTGGGCAGCGTCCGCATAAAGCCGGTCAGCATAAACACCCCGAGCGGCAGCAGCATGGACACCGTCACAAGCACAAGTCCCGGCAGGCTGTCGGACAGCCCCAGCTTGCGGACAAAGACGTAAATCGGAATCATGTTCACCTGGGACGGAACCATCAGGCCGAGCGCGAACAGGGCGAATATGCCGGCGCCGAGCTTTCTGCCGGACCGGATGATGCCGTAGGCGATCATGCCGGCCAGCAAAAGCTCGAGCAGCACCGAAGACGCCGTCACGAAGACGCTGTTGACGAAATATTGCCCTAGCGGATGTTGGGTGAACAGCTCGCGAAAGCGGCCGAAATTCCAGGCGGAGGGGAGCGAAAGCGGGTGCGCGTAGAATTCGGGCGTCGTTTTCATGGAAGTAAAGACGATCATAAGCAGCGGCAGCGCCACGATGAGGGCGAATGCCGCATGCAGCAGCCTGCCTAACCAGCGCAGCAGCAAGTCGATTCCCCTCCAGTCAGTAAGATACGCGATCCGCGCGGAGGACGCGGAATTGCAGGAATGTAATGAGCGATACGAGCGCCAGGAAAAAGACGGAAGCGGCCGACGCCAGCCCGAACGTGTAATTGGCGAACGCCGCGCTGTAAATAAAGGTCGACAAAATCTCCGTCGAATACGCCGGACCGCCGTTCGTCATCGTAAAGACGAGGTCGAACGCCTTAAACGACTGGATGGTCGTGTAGGAAACGACAAGCGCGGCGGCGGGAGCGAGCAGCGGCCACGTCACCCGCGCGAACACCTGCCAACGGTTTCCCCCGTCGAGCTTTGCCGCCTCCACCAGCTCGGAAGGGATCGCCTGGAGTCCGGCCACAAACAAAATCACCATTTGCCCGATATGCGCCCATGCCTGCGCCGCCGCGACCGCAAAGATCGCAAAGCGGACGTTGCCGAGCCAGTTCTGCGTCCAGTGGGACAAGCCGGCCGCGTTCAACAGGCCGTTAATCGCGCCAAGAGACGGATCGTAAAGGAACGTCCAAATAAACCCGACCGAAACCGACGACAGAATCGTCGGCACAAAATACAGGGCGCGAAGCGCGGCCGCGCCTTTGCCGCCTCGCGCCAGCTGCAGGGCGAGGACCAGCGATACGGCCGTCTGGGCGATGACGACGGCGAGCATGAATTTCAGATTGTTGCCGACCGCCTTGCGGAAGACGATGTGCTCGGTCAGGCCGGCATAGTTGTCCAGCCCCACATAACGGTAGGACGGCGACAAGCCGTCCCAATCCGTGAAGGAATAATAGATCCCGGTCAGCGTGGGATAGACGAACAGGGCCAGATAAAGCGCGATACCCGGAAGAAAAAACAGCAGCAGCTTCTTGCCCGGCTTCATCGCTTATTTACCCAGTTGCTGATCGACGATCGCCTGCGCTTCTTTGGCTGCGTCCTCCGGCGATTGTCCGCCCAGCACGGCCTGAATCGAATTCGTAACCGCCTTCTGCACCTCGCCGTTCTTGATCGTGAAGCGGGGCTGAAAGCGCGTCTTCTTGGTTGTCCACTCGGCCACCGTCTTCAGTTCCTCCGTCGAATACTCCACGTCTTTGACCGTCACGTTCTGTCCGGTCGCGTTCGCGTATTCGCCGGCGATGTCCTTGCGGCTCAAAAATTCGATAAACGCCTTCGCTTCTTCCGGGTGCTTCGACTTGGCGTTGACGCCCAGCATGAACGTAGTCGTGTGAATGCCCTCGTACACCGCCTGATCGGCCGGCACGGTAATGGGCGCGAGCAGCTTTTGCTTCAGGTTGGGATTGCTCTTTTTGTTTTGGGCGAGCTGGTAGGAGCCCGTAGCCAGGATCGCCGCCTTTTCTTGCACGAACAGCGCGCCCGCTCCCTGATCCTTCGTTCCGAGCGCATTCGGCTGGAAGTAGCCTTTGTCGTTCAGTTCCTTGAACTGGGAAAGCGTCTTGACCCACCACTCGTCCGTCAGCTTCGCTTCCCCGGCCTCCAGCTTGACGAAGATATCCGGGTCCGGAGCGTTGTTCATCACCATCGGATTCATAAACTGCCCGGGCCCGATGTCCGCCCCCGGGAACGCGATCGGAATCAGTCCCTCGCTTTTCAGCTTTTCCGCCATCGCCAGGAAGCCGTCCCAGTCCTTCGGAGGCGTCAGGCCGTACCGTTCGAAAATGTCCGCGTTGTAGATCGGAATGTTGTAAACGAGCTGATACGGAATCGCGAGCTGCTTGCCATCCTTCTGGCCGGCTTCGATCAGCGTGTCCGTAAAGTTCGCAAGGAAGCTCTCGCCGCTCAAATCGGTATACAGGCCGGCCTTGGCGAGCGCTTCGAATTGCGCGCCGGGGAACGAGGCGAACACGTCCCCGACCGAACCGTCCGACAGCTTCGCCTGCGCGACCGTTTGGTATTGCTCGGACGGAAACACCTGCGTCTCCACCTGGATGTTCGGGTGCTCCTGCTCGAACTTTTGAATGATGCTGTCGAAGGCTTCGGCATCCTCGCCGCGCCAATGGATAAAGCTGATCTTCACCTTATCCCCGGCGGAAGCTTCGCCCGAAGAGCCGCCTTGCGCGGGAGAGGCCGATCCGGGCGAGGCGTCCGCAGCCGCGTTCCCGCCGTTCCCGCCGGTGTTCGAACCGCAGGCGGACAAGAGCAGCAGCGTTGCCAGAATAAATGCGAATACGTTCAAGCGTCCGATTTTGTTCAATGCAATTCCCCCAATGCCGATAGGTCGTTTTCTTTAGGAAAGCGAAGCGGACTTGTTCCGTTTCACCAGTTTTTCCCGAAGCAGCGGCATGAGCAGACGGCCCGAGATTTCCGCTTCCTCCAGGTGCGGGTAACCGGACAGGATAAAGGACGTGATGCCCGCGTCCACGAACTCCAGCAGCCGGTCCGACACCTGCTCCGGCGTTCCGACGAAGGCGACGGCCCCGCCGCCCCGGACGGCGGACAAGCCCGCCCACAGGTTGGGTCCGATGACGTAATCCCGGTCCCGGGAATCGTTCCACAGCTCCATCTGCCGCCGCTGGTTCGTGGCGTCGGTGCGGGAATGAAGCTTCTCGCGCGAGGCGATCAGCTTCGGATCGGCCTTGCTCAGAATGTTCCAGGCCGCCTTCCAGGCTTCTTCCTCGGTCTCGCGGACGACCAATTGGGCGCGCAGCCCGTAGCGCAGGCTCCGGCGGGGCGCCCCGCCGCTCGCCAACTCGTCCAGATAGCCTTCCATCTCCGCGATCTGTTCCCGAATCCATTCCAGCGGTTCGGCCCACATCAGATAGCAGTCCGCAAGCTCGGCCGCCACCTTTTTGCCCGCCGCCGAGCTGCCGCCGAAGTACAGGGGCGGGTGCGGCTTCTGCCACAGGGCGGGCCGGCTTTGCCCTCCGCGCACCTCGTAATATTTGCCGCTGAAATCGAAACCCTCCGGATTCTCCTGCCACGACTGCTCCCAAACGCCCTTGACGATCTGCAAAAATTCCCGCGTCCGGTCGTAACGCTCGTCATGGCTCAAATTCAGCGAATCGCCCGAGGCGACCAGATCCTGCGGATAATGCCCCGTCACGACATTGATCAGCGCCCGTCCTTCGGAAACGCGGTCCAGCGTGGCCGCCATCCGGGCGGCGATGACCGGCGACATCAAGCCGGGGCGCATCGCCACCAGCGTCTTCAGCTTCGTTGTGCTAGCCGCGACCCACGATCCGACGACCCAGGCGTCCAGACAGTCGCCTCCCGTCGGAATCAGCACGAATTCGTAGCCGGCCGCCTCCGCCGCTCTTGCGACGTCGACCATGTACTGCCGCGTCGCTTCCCGCTGCGGCGGGATGCCGATATAATGGCCGTCCCCCGTCGTCGGAATAAACCATCCGATTTCCACCCGTTGTCCCGTCTCCGTCTTTGCCATATGAATGCTCTCCTTTCGCACCGCAGCGTAAAGGAAAAAAGCAGGTTTGCTTTGCCGCGTCATGCATTTTCGATATCGTTGCAAACGGCTCCCCAGCCGCGGCGGCGGCTCTTTAACGCGCTTTCCGCCGCTCCTCCGGTTGCCCGGTCGATTGCCGACTTTTATAATGGGATTAGTTTGCATTTGCATCATAGCAATTCGGAACGCCGGCTAGCAATGTCAATTCGCGTCTTTTTGAATTTGTCATTTTGTGTGTTTTTAACGTTTGGAGAAAACGGCCGGAAGGCGCTGTGCGCCAACCGGAAATCTCAAAAAGGAGCGCGGTTATGGGAATCATCAGAAGGGAATTCATGCGCGAGGAGCATCACGAATATTTGGAGATTCATTTCTTCAACCCTACGCCGTTCGAAAAGGCGGGGCCCGCCTGGCCGATCCGGCTCGGCGCCAATGTCGCCAAACCCCATTATCGCATCGGGCCGCGGATTACCCCTTATTATTACCTGCTCATGGTTTTGGACGGCGAAGGCACGTTCATCCAAAACGGCAGGACGTACAAGCTGCGGGCGAACGATTTGTTCTGCCTGTTTCCTCAGGTCACCCATGAATACTACACGCGAGAGGACGCTCCGCTCCGGAAAGCTTTTTTCGCGTTCGACGGCAAGCAGGCGCTGCACTTGCTCGAGAGGGTCGGCCTGTTTCCGCACGCCCCCCACGCGGCGAACGCCCTGACCCCGGAGGCGCTCGGCAAAATGGAGGAATTTTTCGAACAGGTCCGAAATCCCGGATTGACGAACACCGATCTGGCCCGGCTGTCCGTTTTTTACCGGATCTTCGATCTGCTCTCGGTTCAAGGCAAGCAGGCCGGCCACTCCGGCGGCCAAAGCGCTTCCTGGCTGCAGAAAGCGGTCGAATACCTGGAAATTCATTATGCCGGAGGCATGACCATCGAGCGGGTCGCCGAAGAAGTCGGCGTCGACCGCACGCATCTGTCCAAAACGTTCCGCAAAGCGTACGGCATCTCGCCCATGCAATATGTACAGCGGCTGAAGATGAACGAGGCCCGGCTGCTGCTCGTCCAGACCAGCTACAAGCTGGCGGAAATCGCGCTGTCGGTCGGCTATCCGGACCTGTTCTCCTTTTCCAAGGCGTTCAAGAAGCATACGGGCATGTCGCCCAGCGAATACCGGATGCTGCACGCCCCCGGCAGCGGGGAAACCGATCCGATCCGGCCGGAACGCGGGTAGCGCCGACGGCGCCCGCTCAGGCGCCCGTCAGCAAATTGATTCCTTCGAGCGCCAGCCCGATCAGAAAGCCGCATACCGCGCCGTTTACCCGAATCCACTGAAGGTCTTTGCCGAGCTTGTCCTCCATCATGCGAATCAGCGTATCGTTGTCCAGCCTGTCGAGATTTTCCTTCACCAGCTTTCCGATTTTCGAATGATTCCGCTCGACCAGAAGGGAAATCTGGTTTTGCGTCCACTCCTGCAGCGCGTGCATCATGGCCGCATTCTCCTTTACGCTTGCGATCAGCTTCTCCAGCACGGGAATGGCGAACGCCTCCGCAAACCGCTCGCTATGAAGCCAGTCCAGCAGACGGACGCGAAGCTCCTCCAGCCACCGCTGCAGGCGCTCCCGCACGCCCGGGCGCTCGAACAGTCGCCCTTTGGCGCTTTCGATTTCCCGAACGACGGCATCGCTGTCGGGAAGCCCGTCCAGCGCCCGGCGAAGCTCGTCCAGCAGCAGCAAGCGCAGCGGATGGCCGGCATCCGCCCGCATCTCCCGCAGGCTGTTCAGGATGGCGTTCTGCAGCAAACCGCCCAGCTTGTCCTCGCTCATAAACCCGACAAACGCGTTGACGGCAAATCCCATCAGGCCGTTCATCTGCAGATTGCTCAAAGCCGATGCGGCCATATGGCCAAGCTGGTAGCGCGCGGCATCCGACGAGGCGAGCCCTTCGGCCTTCTCCAGCAGGAACAGCAGCGCGCGCTCCTCGTACCCCCG